>Ga0105051_10004473_pt1 | contig 16115 bp, 19 predicted proteins | sample FRY02_FD_78383 | JGI IMG/M metagenome (GOLD analysis project Ga0105051, IMG submission 78383) | Freshwater microbial communities from Lake Fryxell liftoff mats and glacier meltwater in Antarctica - FRY-02 (megahit assembly) | ecosystem: Environmental > Aquatic > Freshwater > Ice > Glacier... | reverse complement strand
TTAAAAGAAAGAACTGGTTTATCAATCTTATCTTCAACTACTTTCTGTATGGGTATTCTATCTCCATCTTCAAAACAAATTAGAGTATCGCCATGAAAACATCCATACAATACTCCTGGTTTTTCCCTAACCTGATTTATCATAATAACCAATGTATCGTGATGATGAGCTGCTCCTTGAACCTTCTTGATACCTCTACTTAAAACACGAGCAAGCTTTGCGATCTCTTCGCTTGCGATACCTTTACTCATTTCACTTTCAGGCATCAAAGGAGGAATCGAATCAAGAACAACAACTTTCGCCCCTGATTTACAGGCTTTCGTCATCATCTCTAAGACATCTTCAGCTGCATACATTTTATCCTCATCAACTTGATCTATAAGATTAGAATAAACCAATGTATTAATATCAACTCCATTTAACTCGGCTAGATTTTCTTTGAATGATTTTTCTGCATCAATCCAAAGACACGGGAGTCCCATCTTTTGAGCATAGCCAACAATACGATATGCTAGTGAGGACTTTCCTCCACCTTCGGGACCATAGATTTCAACTATTCGCCCTAAAGGTAATCCAATAGGAATTTTAGGATCGTATTTTCCTCCGTCTGGCAACATATCCAAATCAGCATTATCTGGAAGCATCCCATAAGCAATGGCGAAATCAAGTCGCCAATGACCACTAGGTACCATTGCCTTACACTTTTCGATAGCCCCTGGACGGACGAATCCGCCCAGGGCTGCTATCATGTTACTGTACGCTTTCTCATTAGCGGCACTATCACCGCTAACTTTTAATTTCTTTTTAGATAACATATCTTTCTCCCGATATCAATTAAAAGTTGAACTCTTTATCATCATCGAGAGGAACATTACCTTGTGCAGCAACAGCTGCGGCTGTCTGGCTAGAAGGACCAGACTCTCCAAACAGAAGTTCTTCCACTTTCTCCGCATCATGCGGCTTATAGAGCGTATCCAAATTATGATCACCCTTGACCATCTTTTCGGTAATCATCTTCTTCTCTTCAGCAGAGAATGGAGTTGGAGACTTAGGAATAACCGTATAACGACGGTCAAACCCATCCCCCTTAACAGAAATGATGAAATCAATACCATCTTTGCCGCCTGGCTCTTCGACTTCTGCTTCATTCGCCCATTCAGCAAAGGCTTCGAAAACCGTTTTCGGACCTTCGTAAATTTTCAATTTACCATCTGACCGATCAATGACATTCATTATGAATTTGCGAGTCCCTTCGATACCGTACTCAGAGTGCAGCTTCTCCAGAATTTCTTCCCCTTCATCAGTAAGATGATCGATAACAGCAAAATGAGTGCGGCCATCTTTCTTATGAAATACTTTAGTTACAGTAATTGCTGAGCCAACCGGACGAATTTGATACTTATTCCCGCCCTTTACTTTTAGATACTCAACGTCTCGCTTACTACCGCTACTGTTTCCGCTATCCGATGCCAATTTGTCCCAAGCTACTTGTGCGCACATAATGATTCTCCTGTTTTTGTTTTATAATAGTGCTTTGTAGTTTCTAACTTCTTAAATTGTTGTGTTTCTTTATGTTTTTGTTGTTCTTTGTTCTTTGTTCTTTGTTAGGTTATAATCATATTTTATGCAGCATAAATTATTTCGACATTTTCTTCCAGTTAACCCGACTTATCTTCTGTGAATTATCTTCTTTATCAGACGTATCGTCCGTCTGGTTCTCTGTATCTCCTATACTATCAAGGAACTCCAGAGAGCCACTGGTTGACTTTGATTCTTCGTCCTGCTTTGCGATGGCACCTCCTTGGGATTTGTTATCCCCATATTTGACTAATCGATTGAATGAACCCTCTCTCCGTTCAGGATCTTTTTGTAGCAAACTTTGAATAATCGTAATCTTCCGTGAAAGACAATCATACGCACTATCCAGCGTCCTTGAACAAAGATCAGTACTCTTATGTAAAGTAACTAATTCTGAGCGATACTCTCTTACGTCTCCAAGGTGTATATAAACATATCCCTCAAATTTTGCAACTGGCTTAAAATCCTTTTGAGCCGAGTAAAGCAACAAACCTCTCAACATCTCATAAGCATCATCAAAACGATAGTACTGACTATTACAATCTAACTGAATCTCCTTCACTCTTTCTCTTAAAGCATGAACATGTCGTAATTTTCCAAAAGTTACATTTGGATCGTACGAACTATCATGTTTAATGTCAACTTTATAGCCTCTTAATTCTTTCAAAAGAGACTCAAAAGGTAACAAATTATTTCCAACTATTCGAGAAACAACAGATTCTTTAGCAGCATAAAACTTATTCAGCGAATTATCAGGTGACTTAAAATTCCACATAACTGTTTTCGTTCCATTTTGAACAACGAAAACATTTTCATCTCCATCCAAAAAATCACCTTTTGACTTATCTTTACTTTCTTCATATTCTTCTTTATCGTCAGATTTATCGTCAGACTCTTCTTCTTTATCGTCAGATTTATCGTCTAAAAATTCATTCTTTTCTTCGTCTAAAACATCTTTTTTTTCTTGATCCTGTTCGTCGTTGATCTCTTTTGGAATTGATTCTGTAACTGCTTGTTTTATAAGATATTCCGATGACTCTGCCGTCTTTGCCTTAGACACTTGTAATACTACTGCCGTATCCTCATCGATATCATCTAATCCACTCACTAGTAATTTAGTTTTATTTTCGAACGAACTAGATACATCGGATGCAACATCATCATAAACGATATCTCCGGTAGTATTGCCGGCATCTTCTTCCTCTTCTTTTTTAACAAGAGGAATATTGAACATTTCATCTAGTTCTTCCAATAGGTTTTTTCCCATTTCAAACTCCGTCTAAATCAGATACCTTAATCTTAGGTTTTTCTTTACTCTTTATCGGTTCTGCTGGACTGTTTCCTCTTTTCCTCACACCAACAACCTCCAACAAACCAAGCGTATCCATAGAGGTATATAAACTCTCTTGAAGATCGTGCAAAAGTAATTTCTGCACATCATTAGATTTTTTCTGTCGTTCTTGAATTGTAGTCCATTCAACTTCTTCTTCATAACCCACTTCAACGGTTAAGCTTTCAAAGTCTCCAGTACGAACAACTCTTTTTAACACCTTTATAATTTTTGACTTTCTAGGAATTTCTTCTTTGTTTGAATTTTCGATTTTCTCTTTCGTCATAATAGATACCTCTTTGTATGGAAATTAACTATTACTATACAATAACAAGTTCGTAATCACTTATCCACCAAACATATTTGCCGATACAACACCTTTTTTGCCGAGTTTTTTCTGATCGCTACGAAGAATTTTATAATCATGTACAATCTTTTCTACCCCTTCATCTCCTTCCGAGTAAGAAATATTTGTTTGTCGATCTTTTGTGTTTGTAACTTTGAAATAGCCTCCCTCATAAAGAGCCGCAATAGATTCAGCAGTCACAATAGAACCATCAGTTTTTTGAACTAGCTCTCGCATAGTCCTATACGGTCGCTTTTCTGCCAAATGAACAGCAACTCCATCCCCAATCCCCTTACATCTTAACCCAGGACAAATCAAAGTCTGACCAACACCAGTAACAGAATCTTTCTTGGCAACAACTCTATAATCTAATTCACAATCATTTAAACGACGAGGAAGAATCTTAATGCCCATCCTCCTGGCTTCTTTTTCTAATATCGCAACCTTATCCTGATTGCGACGAGTGCTAACGACATTTAGATAAGCACACATAAATTCGTCCAGAAAATTAGCTTTGAGATATGCAGTAATATAAGAATTGTATCCATAACATAGGCTATGCGCCTTATTAAAACCATATCCAGCAAACGGAACTATTTTTTCAGACCAATATTGTTGCGCAATTTTCTCAGGGACTCCATTTGTAACACATCCTCTCAAAAATTGAGATTCATATTTAGCTAATAACTCAGGTATCTTTTTACCAATTGCCTTAATCATGACATACGCATCAGTAATAGTTAATCCAGCCAAACTATTACAAATTTGCATTACCTGTTCTTGATAACATAAAATGCCGTAAGTGCTTTCTAAATAAGGCTTTACATACTTCTCAATAGACGAATGAAAATAATCAATCTTTTCTTTTCCGTGTTTACGAGCAACATAGCTCGGTATCGAATTCATTGGGCCAGGACGATAAAGAGCAATTCCTACAACAATATCCTCAAAACGATCAACTCCAATAGCCTGCATCGTTTCCTGCATTTTCTTTTCTTCGCACTGGAAAACACCAAACATATTACCAGATCGATAAATATCAAATGCTTTATCGTCATCTACGGGAAGATGATCTAAATCTATCTTTAACCCATCATAGTTTTGCTCAATCATTTCCAATGTTTTAGCAATGACCGTAAGTACCGCTAAAGACAAATTATCAAGCTTAACTAAATTACATGACTCAATATCTTCTAACGTATATTGAGTTGCCATCTTTATCTCAGAGCCTTTAGCTGTCGTGCTACCTCTACGAACAGCAGTCAGTCGCTCAAGAGGGACATCAGATATAACCACTCCGGCAGCGTGAACGCCAAAATTAGAATGCAATCCCTCAATATTTCTAGAGTGATCCAAAATCCCAGGATGTTCATCCATGTAATACGAAAAATCAGGAAATTCTTCTGCGGCACGCTCTACAGAATCAATAACTTCTACTTGTCCTTTTGCTCTATATACTTTTACAACCGATCCTTTTTGCTTTGGCAAAGAACTAAGAATTTCAGAAACCTTACGTTCATTCTCGGTAGTATATTCTTTTGAACCTTTATGAAAAGCATCAGCCACATCAAGTGCTTTGCCTATTTTACGGACAGCAGAACGTAAATTAAGAGTACCGTAAGTCCCAATATGAGCAGTATATTCAGAACCATATTTTTTAACTAAATAATCAAAAACTAATTCTCGTTTTATAGGATCAAAGTCACTATCGATATCAGGAAACCCCGCACGAGCAAATGCTCGACGGAGAGGTAATAACTCAGTATCTTCTTCTGGCTTTGTTGAAGTTAACCCCAAAGCGTATGCAGCCCAACTATTCACATTGTTACTATTATCTATACGTTCGCATTTGTTATTTCGATAAAGATTCCAAAAATCATATAGTGTTTCAAGATTGCTTTGTCCAAGCCCATCAATAAACTCCATCTCATCCAGTTCCATTCGAACTCGATCCATAAGATCAAAATGAACCGTCTTGACGACAGCAAGCATTTCTAATTTTATTGTTGTTAAATTAGGCATACTTAAAATCTAAATTCTTTATAGATATCTTTAACATCTTTGGAGCAATTTGCAAGAAATTCAGATGGACGTTTAGCTTTCTTTTTTTTATCTAGAATGTCCTCAAGACAAAAACTGCAATACTCATTCAAATACAAAGCGTTATTATGTTCAAGATCAATTAAATGGTCTAGAGCAGAAACAATTGTTTTAATGTTTCGGCTATTTACTGGTAATAATTTTTCTATATTTTTAGCAGCTTTAGCGATATTCGCCCACTTCTTGCCTCCATAACCTTCTCCCCATTTAAGTTTTCTAAACAGTTTTTCACTTAATTCGAAAGACAATGAACGTCTATATTTTATAGAAATAGTTTTAATTGGATCAGTATTTATTTTTTTTAAAGCATTATCATTTCGTCCTTTATTATTCTCATTATAATCATCAACAAAGTATCCTTTTCGATCTTTGTTTTCAAAAAAATCATTACAAAAATCACAGCCAGACCTTACATGGATAAGTTCGTCTCCTAATGCTACTCTAGTAATAGATAATAGCTTATTAGTAATTTCTTGCAATATGTCTGCTAATACAATCAAAGTTGATCTTTCGTTAATACGATCAATTATATAAGAGATAGCATATATATCATATATATCACTTACTTTTACAGATTTTCCTAACGGTTTTTTAACAGGAGCTTTTTTCTGTATAACAGCCATTTTTGTTATCCTTTTAACTTAGTATCTATCTATTCCACCAAGATCGTTTTCTAAATCTCTATTCTCATCTTCTGATTCGTCGTCTTCGCTTATATTGACTTGAATTTCATTCTCTTTAAGTTTCAATCCAAAATCTTCCAATTTCATGAACCTTTTATCGTCGAATCCTAAAAACCTTTCCCAGAGCAACCCATATTTTATTGGATCAACCCCATATGTGATTCCTAAACATCTCAATAAAACACTAGCATATCCCGATCCACGTCCACTTCCAGCCAAAATATTATTCTGTCTAGAAAAATTCATAATATCCCAAACAATCAAAAAATAAGTTGCAAAATCATACTTGTTCGCTGTAAATGCAACTTCTGTATCTTTTAACTCTTTCTCTAAAGATATTTTGTGTTCTTTACTATTCTCCCATCCATGTCGTTTCATTCCCTCAAAAGCCAAATATTTCAAATATCGAAAACTATTTCTAAACGGAGGATCTCCTGGTTTGCAAAACTCAGCAGGCACCTCAAATTTAGGCAGACGAGTACCTCCTCCAAACAAATTCTTCTTAATATCACCTATGTCAACTCTCTCTGCAAGAGCGACTGTATTCATTAATGTTTCCGGTCTTGATCCCCATACAGCAGCCATATCCTGAGCAGACTTTAAATAAAATTCTGAGTAAGGATGATGTACTCGTTTGGGATCAAGAATACATTTTCTAGACGACATTGCCATAAGAACCTCTTGAGACAACGCCTGATCCTTCTCAAGATAATGACAGTCGTTTGTACAAATTACAGGGATATTTAATTCGGCACTAAGTTTGAATATATCCGGAATTACCATGCGCTCAGCATTAATTCCATGAAACATTACTTCAAGAAAAAAATTCTCTCCAAAAATATCCTTAAGAACCATACAGGATTTTTTCGCCTGTTCATATCTACCGTGCAAAAGATTTGCATTTATAAATGAAGCCAAACATGCACTTGTACAAATTAACCCTTCAGAATACTGAGACAATAGTTCCAAATCGATACGAGGACTGTGATAAAACCCTTCGACCCAACCACGGTTACAAAGAGTACAAAGATTTTGATATCCAGCCCAATTACGAGCGAGCAACACCATATGATGATTGCCCTTACGAGCACGAGGTTGTTCTTCTAACGATCTAGCGTGACGATTTTTTGAGACATATGCTTCAACACCCAAAATAGGTTTAATTGGAGGAGCTCCGTAATCTTCGCCTTTTTTGGTCTTTACTCTCTCACACTCTTGAATAAATTTAATTAGACCACCAATATTACCGTGATCAGTAAGAGCAATAGCAGGGAAGCCCATCATTCTTGCTTTCCTGACTAGATTATTCAATTGAGACAGTCCATCGAATGAACTATATTCTGAATGAACATGAAGATGCACAAAATCAGCGTTATTCATCAAAAAACCTTGTTTTTACTAAATATCTACAATTACTTTTAAACTGCATATCTTCGTATATTATGAATTTTAAGCCACCTGTCAAATTCTAATTCATTATACTTACTATTTTTACTAATATTATGTTTAGCTAATAATGGCTGCAAATTATCTATATGATTAATCACAGACAAATCCATAATGCCATAATCCAAAAAAGCTTTAATAGGAAAAATATGATCTAAATGCCAATCTGTATCTTTGACTTTTTCCCAATTTAAATGATTAGTTATTTTTTCAACCAATTCTTTATTACCGTAACCAAGTATGTTTCTTGTTTTTGATTTTTTAGATAATCCTGTTTTAGTTAAACAGTATCTAAGCATTTTATAGGATTTACTTCGAATTGTATCTTCAATCTGCTTCTTTTTACGATCTACCCGCCAGCCATAATGACTTTCACCCTTACGGGCGTTCAACCCACATTGTCCACACCTTTTCCTGTTCATAAAATTGCATAATGTAATATACGAAATATTACCACACTTACATCGAAACTTTAATTTTGAACTAGAATTTTTGTAGGAGTCAGACAATAGACAACAACCATTAATACGAAATCTTCTTTTAACCTCATCGATGTTAAGCGATTGTTTTTTAGATTTTTTGTTTAGTGAACATTTTGCACACCTATGCCCCCTACGAAAAGAATCAAAAATTATTTTCCCTTCATGACCCTGCGGACACCGATAGCGAAGATATTCTCTAGCATTAACATATGTTTTAGAAAGCAAAAAATAACCATGTGACACAAAATATTGTTCAATATATTGAATCTTGAATGGATATCCAGATTTTGATTTATCGAATTTATACAATCATAAATAGAATAATGCTTTTACAGAATTTAGGCATCATAATCATTTGTTTTTCAATTTTTAATGAACTACCCCTCCCACAAGGGCGGCTTCGCCGCCGTCGAGTACGACGGTAGGGGCTTTCTGCTCCCGAATCTGTAAAAGATATACTGATTCTGTAGAAATTAAGCCCAAACGAAATGCTTCACAAATATTCTTTTGCTTGCTTAATATATTATAATCAATCGACATCCATTAGGTCCAATCTAGATACTTCACCTTTTTTGCGAAGTAAATCAGTTTTGCAGGATATAACTCGCACCTCAACAATATTTTGAAATTGCACTTTTCTCAAATTAAGATTACCGCTGGAACGATACACGCAAAAGTCTGCTCCCTCATCAGTAATCTTATTCAAACGGACATTATTGTATGAAGTCGTTTTTGACTCCCCCCAATCATCCTGTCCTTGACGAATTGTAATCGATAAATCAAGATTATCTTTACTAATTTTTTGCAAAAGGTCTCTAATAACTTCTGTGTCTGAAATACTTTCATCACAAACTGTCGTTATCACATGTTCTTGACGGATATATCTCATTATTATCACTTCTTTTTATTTTAAAATTCTTAATATCCATTAACATACTCAAAGAAACATAGTCTATCTCTTCGCAATTCACTTCGTTTGGCATCATTTCGGGATCATTATACATTTTACCGGCATCAATCTCTATCACTTGAATTTTACTCAATCCATCAAGACGACGGTGCGAAGCAATCTTTTCTGCAATTCTCTGTTTGTGTAATTCTGTTATTTCTGTAATATCAAAAGCAGGATCAATCGGAAGAGATTTCACTAAATCGGAAGACCTTTGTTTTTTGTTACGAATTCTATCTGCTTCTTGCTTTCTGTACTCTATAATTTCTTTTCTAGAAACACGAGCAGCTCGCTCAGCGGCAGAAGCGAAAGCATGAATCTTTTCAAACTTTTCTTGATCTCTAGAAATAATCAAAGCTGCCATTTTATTAGCAAATCTTTCAGCAGACACATTACTAACAGGTTCATTGGATGTATCAATGATACCAATCTCTTTAAATAGCATTTGAACAGCATCTTTTATTTGAATAGATAAATTAACGTACTCAGATGTAATATTTTGTGAACCTGTCATTAACTTCGAATATGAAACTCCACTCATTGATCCTCTCCTTTAAAAATGCTTATATTGATTGTATTTCTCTCTATGACCATCTCGATATCGAACGTACTTTGGCATAGATTTTCCTCGGAAATCGTTATAGTCCCAAACTTCCTTACTGTTATCTTTTACACTTACACTACTTGGAACTATTAATCTTTCACATTTAACTCCATCAGGAGCGATAAATGGTTCGTCTCTTTTACTTATAGGTCGAAATTCTTCAAATATTTCATCTGTCTCAGGATGCTTAAACTGGTATAAAGCCATTATGATAAATCCAAAAAATCTAACCTATTAGTTTTCATAGATTTATTTATCGACACATTATCTGTTATTTGTTCACTATAGATCAAAATGAGCTTACGACCTTTTTCTAATGCAATTTCCTCGACAATATCAAATATTTCTTGTTCATGCTTCTTAAAAAGTCTTTTTAGTTTATCCGGAGTCAGCGTTGAAAGTTGTTCGCCAATAACTTGTGCGAAAATTTTACGAGTATTTATTGTTTGTATAAGATATGGTAGAAAATTATACCTGATAATTTCCTCGTCAGAATAGCCCTTTTTTTTAAGATATCCTACTGAATTTCCATAAGCAAACTCTTCTTCCAGGTTAATACTTATACCCATATATCCCATCGCATGATGAGCGTAATGAAGAAGCTCATGAACGATGATCTCATCTATCTCAAATTTACCTCGCACAGATTCAAACGGACCATTTTGTTTTGAGACAGTAATTTTATCAGTATCTTCACAGATAACTACGACTCTATGTGATACGTCATAGAAGCCAGCAACCCTATCGTATCCTATTTTTTTTAAATATGCTGCTGGACAAAAATAAAGAGATACTTCACTAGCCTTAACAGAGGGACAGCAGGAGATTACATAATCAAAAGATTTTGCATATTCTGGATAACAAATTTTTGAAGTGCCATGATAATTAGCAATACGATTCATATTATCGGCAGATATTTGAACAGCCTGCTCTTTTTGTTTCCTGTCTGTTCTTTTTATTTTAACAGCATCAGACCATGTTAATTTTTTTATCATTGAGTGAATCCCTCACACTCTATAACCATACCGGGATCCATACCTCGATCAATAACTCGCATGTTTACTGTAACACCGAATATCGCCACCCGTCTTTGTTGAATTGGATTAGTACAGTCTCTAGTTGCACAAAGATCACAAAGTGGGCGACCCAAACCTCTAGCCCCAACAGGCAACTTTGTTATAGGAATACTTTTACAACGATATTCCATAACTATTACTCATCGAAATCGTCAGGAAGCATATGTCCTTCATTTCCGTCCGTTGCTGGGTCAAAGTCATCCGGCAACAATGAACCCTCATTAGACGATGAATGTCCTCTTGGGATAGGTCTTCGATATGGAGATTCTTCTTTTACGTCTGGCAAAGACCTTTTTACAGGACGATTGGGAATTGGCATACTCTTGGCTGTCTCCGGCGTAATAACAATACCGACTTTATTCTGCTGAACCTGTTGCTCATTAGGGTCAATACGATGAGCTGTCTTAATCGGAGAAGACGGTCTTGCTGCTGACGGTCTTGCTGCTTGAACTGCTACTGGCACTATCACAGACGTTTGATTGGACGCTGGATCACTCGTCAAGCTTCCAACTGGTTCAGTTTCATCTATAGACCGCAAATCCTCATCAGACATTATTGTTGCTGTTGCAGGAGACGTAGTTACTGGTTGAGCGGTAATAGCATTAGGAGGAACTGGAATAGCAGCTTTTCTTTCAATCGAAGGAGGAGTAATCGCTGCTGTAGTAGATCGATTAATAATTGAAACTTTTCTTTCAGCAGCATCAAGGGATGGAGATGTCGGCATAAAAACACCTTTCTCCACCAGAAAATCAGAGACTTCTTTAAAAAACTCAGCCGGAAAACTAAACCACTCCTCGCCATCTGAGCTACACGATATAGTATCACCAAATTCCTCGGTTTGACCAAATTGTACCATAATCTTAATTTCTGTATCCCTATCCTCATCTTCATGAGAATATGTGAAATTCAAACTGATTTTGGCATCTTCTCTCTCAATTGACATTATCTGTTCTCCGCATTTTCTTACGCAGGTGATATCTCACCGTCTCTTGATTTTTTTGCTTCTGTTGGTTATTTATCGTCACAAATTTAGGTTCAACATCCGGTTCTATGAACTCTCCACACTTAGTGCAGACTCTACCATAGATATTAAGATATCCTTTTGAAGCATATCTACAGACTGGACATTCAGAAATATGATCCGGTTCATTAGCCAAAACCATCTTCTCCCTCTATCTCCATTTCTGGTAATCTACCATATCGCTTCTCTAGATATTCGCTTTCAACAAGTCCAGAAAGACGAAAATGCTGCCAAAAATTTATACTTGTCTCAGCTAAATCCTGCGTAACTTTAGGCATATGCCATCCTGATTTTGTAGCCCATTCAGCTAACACCTGTAAATCTGGATTGTAATAAACATCTTTCACAGACGGACTGTAATCAACAATAAAAATGTCCCGATTACTATATAGATCTAAGGTAATCCAACTAACTCCATACGGAGTCATAATATTTGCGTTTGTTTTAACAACCCATGGACCAAGAATAACGCCATCGTTACTCATAATCTCATAAATAACTTCAAAGAGACCCTCAGCCTCAATTACCGTGATATCATCAAACTCTATTTCGCATTCCATATCTATCACTTAAATATATCGGTTTCTATTACTCTTTTCCCCGCTTCTTTCTTCAACCTATTTCGTCTTACCATTAACGAGTCTCTATCTACAGCAAACATATCAGCGGAAGCCACTGACCTCAAACGATCTTTAGAATATTGCACAAAATCAAGATTATTATCAATCCCAACATATCTTCTACCTAGCTTCTTGGCTACAGCACAAGTTGTCCCGGAACCAGAAAACGGGTCCAAAACCAAATTCTCTCGATAGGTAAAAAGTTTAATTACTCGCTTAACAAGCTCTTCTGGAAAAGGAACAGGATGACCCCCAAGGTTTCTAGTTTCTGGAGAAATAAACCACATAGATGTTGTCCATTGTTGGAACTCTTCATCTGTAATATCTGCAAGATTAGAATCGCCCTCTAATTTAAATTGATCCTTACACCAAACTAAAACGTACTCATGCAAACGACGAATATTTGGGTTTGAAGGCAAACAATAAGAATTACCCGACCATGCCATTTTACCATTTCGCTCTACCAACAGAGCATGATTAGGAACTTCAGCACAATAAATCATACCATCATAATCTATTTTATCAATGTACTCTTTTTCAATATAATAGTTTTTAGAAGACAAAATGTTTATCAACCATAACCTGTGGTTGCAATTTACAACCTTACCGTTTAACAAACGATTCTTTTGATTCTGCGTCGTCATAGACTTTTCAGATTTGCGAGATATGGAAACAAATAACCCACATTCATAAAAAAGCGGGACTATTCCATCAACAAATGCCCTGGATGCTATTGCGAGATATCCATTGCACTTGTCACTCTTATGTCCATCTCCAATGAATAACCAATCTATAAAAATCCTTTTCTGGCGAGGAGACAAATCGTATATGAAAGATGGCACCTGTCTATTAATCTTATCTCCAAATTGATAGAGGAATGCTGCAAGCCGTTTATTGCAAACATACCATTCTGTCTTGCTCGCTTTGTAACGAAAAAACCAAGGAAGTCGGTCTAAAAGCGATTTAACTTCAGAAAGAAACTTTGGTTTAGATTGATAAATCGATACCTTATAATATCCTCTATCTTTACTGTAATCTACATTACCGTCTGTAAACCAAATACCCAGAAACCTCAACCAATCATCCATTAAAACACTAAATGATTCATTTTCGATATATGCCGGATTTGTTCTCTTCCCATAAGAGCAAGTTGGTATCTCAAATTTTTCCACATCCTCGTTGGTGAATTTTAATCCATTATGGTGCTTAGGCATTCGAAAAGATTTAGGACAATTTTGCATCTCTCTCAATTTTAGTCGTTGCCGATAGTCTTCAACAATCATGTTATGATTAGGAGTCACCAACAAATCGGTTGTCTTGTTCTTCAGCCTATACATCGCCCCCTTGTACGGACGTTTAACCAATCCAAGGGGTTTTTGATATTCAACATCCCTTGTTGAGAGATTAAGAGTCAAAAAATAATCATCTTCGGTAACATCTATCCATCTCTTAATGCCTGATTTAGTCACAACTCTCGTTTGTTCATCAAAACACCCCCAAGCAGTTTTACGTCCCGCTACATTCTGCTTATACCACATAATCTCTGTCTTAAACAACAATCCACCAATATCTTTCATCATATTAATCAGATCAGCATAAATAGGACGCAGATATTCTTGCTCTCTATCCTCTTGACGATTGGTGGGAGCGTCAATATTGATAATAAGGCGTCCTCCTGGCTTAAGTACTCGCTTACACTCAATCCAGACTCCCCTAAGCCAGTTCAAATAGTCAGCATAAGGCATATCGTCGTCATGATTACCTCCATATGATATACGAACATTATAAGGCGGGCTACTGAAAACTAGTGAAACGGATTCATCAGGAATCTGTTTCAATCCTTCGATAACATCTGCGTGAATAATTTTATTTTCATAGTCATTCATATTTGTATTTCCGATTTTTAATCTTTTGTAATAGTATATCCATCTCGTTTGAGGATATTGATAGTATATCCATCTCGTTTGAGGATATTGATAGTATATCCATCTCGTTTGAGGATATTGATGGCATGCTCTTTTTCTCGCTGTTTACGTTTTTTTGTTTTTTCCCTTGATTCTCGACATTTATCTTTATGTAATTCTATAATAGATTGAATTCTTTTTTCAATTTCTTCTTTTGTCTCTTTACGAGATGCTACAATTGTTAGTGTTTCTTTATCTTCAGGACAAAATCCACCCTCAACCCAAATATTAAACTCGTCAAAACCTTTCTTCTCTCCTATTTCTTTAAATTTTTTAAGGCGTTCAATTAGCAAATCAATTGACTGTTTGTCTCCGCCAATGAATTCTTCAATGTTCCCGCAAAAAATATTATCCGATATATTTTTAGGTTCTATTTCATGATCTTTAATATATTTTGGAATATCTATTCTTTTAGAAATTGTTTTTGTCATTTTTATCTCCGAAAATATCTACTACCGAGCTAATTCTATCTTTAGCGATTTTTATATATTTCTTACTTGTTTCATATCCAATAAAATTCCTGCCTGCCTTCTTAGCCGCAAGTGCTGTTGAGCCGCTGCCCAAAAATGGCTCTAATATAACATCTCCGTAAAATGAAAACATCCTAATTAAACGATATGGAATTTCTACAGGGAACGGAGCAGGATGCCCTATTCTTTTTGATGATTCTGGCGATATCGTCCAAAGATCAAGTGTCCATTTTGACCATTCATCTTTAGTTAGTAAGCTTTTTGTTTCAATATCTTTTGTTATCTTTCTTTTGTATTTGCCTCTATGCTTCCTACATAAAATAATATGTTCAGTCAAACCACTAACTAACAGTAAACCGGGTCTAGGGTAAGAACCAAATAGACGCTGGGTAGCAGTCCCTTGTCCCTTATACCAAACTATACTTTTCTCATAAAACAATCCAGCTGATTGTAACATTTTAATAGAATCAGAAGCCAAAGCCTCAGAATATCGTTCTCCAGCAGAAAGTCTAGGAGGGAACGGAATACTGTCCTGCACATTCCAGCAAACCCATCCACCTGGTCGCAAAACTCTATAACATTCTAGTATCACCCCGTCTATCCACCAAAGATAATCATCATATGTATCCCACTGAGAATACTCTTTAAGATTAAAATACGGAGGGCTAGTGACAATAAGATCAATTGATCCATCATCTAAATCACTCATATCCTCACAGGATTTATTATATATATGATTAAGTTTCATTGGTCTTTTTTTGTACTTTGTAAGATTTTCAACTTACGATTAGAAAGCAAATCAGCCATCTTTTTTTTTGCTGCTTTAAGTTCGCTAACATTCATTTCGTGAATTCTTTTATCAACCTTTTGCATCGCTTGATCTACAAAAGCAACTTCTGCTGGATCTCGATTAACATCATTTAAATACTTCCGTACCATCCTACTAAATTGCCATACAATTTTACCGACAGAACCAGACTCATCAGGAACAGAGAATAACCCATTTGCTATCACTTCTGCTGCGGATATATTTCCTATATCTACACCTCCGGAAAGCCCTTCTAAAGTTTCCCCGAAATTTTTCTTCTCTATTTTCTGTTTAAGATGTATGATATTACCGTGAATTTTACATCCGAAACAATAAAAATTTTGATATTCACCTGTAGGTGTATATACATAGAAAGACGGATTACTATCTTTATGGACTGGACAAAGATAAGATATCTTATCTCCATGATGATGTACGGGATCGATCCCAAGCATTGCCAGATAATCGGTAATCTTGTGCGTTTTCAGAATATATTCGATAATCAATCGCTGCGACATTTTACTTTTTCTTTTTCTGAGAAGTAGGTTTATCTATCGCTACTCCCTGCTTACCATCAGCACATCTGTGAAATCGATCATCACTTAATTCGTATTCCTGTAAATAGTGAACTCCACATG
>Ga0105051_10004472_pt1 | contig 16116 bp, 18 predicted proteins | sample FRY02_FD_78383 | JGI IMG/M metagenome (GOLD analysis project Ga0105051, IMG submission 78383) | Freshwater microbial communities from Lake Fryxell liftoff mats and glacier meltwater in Antarctica - FRY-02 (megahit assembly) | ecosystem: Environmental > Aquatic > Freshwater > Ice > Glacier... | reverse complement strand
TGTCATTCCGGTCGGGCTACGCCCTCCCTGCATGACACGCCATATCGGAATATTGAGGAAACAACCGGCAGACGATCCACTTATCTTTTGCCAATCACTGTGCAGACAAACCGAACCACCTCTTATTGCTGTTCAAACCGGGCATTGCTCTCTGTATATTGCGCAGAAACATCATCAAAAACGCCGATGGTCGAGACCAACGTCATGCGCCCGATATCGGCCTTGCGCAGCGCACCTACCAAATTTTCCAGATTGCGCGCATCGGCCTCAGGATCGGCATTGGCCGCCCACATGACCGACGGCGCTCCGGCACATATGACTTCGTCAAATTTGCGGCCTGCAATTTCAGTTATGTTCGCAGAGTTAAATTGCTCGTCAAAGGATCGCGACTGCAAGAGGTTGCTTCCGACAAAGCCCGTATGTCCGATAAGAGCTGACTGCATTTGATACCCTAAACCCTGTTTCCCGTTGACCATAACTCTCTTGGCGACCAATGCTTACATGTTATTTAACTTTATGAAAGAAAAGCGCAGGATAGCTTGTTGGCGGCACCATCGCGCACGGCCTGCTGACGCTCTCCTTGGTGCCAGCCATGTCCTATGGCTGCACGCTGGGCCTCGAAGGCGCGGTGATGGGCTTCAACTATGGCTATGACAAAGTCCGCTTCTTCAACCCGTCCGCGCCGGATCAAAAATCCGGACGCGCCATATGCTGATTGATGTGGCGGAAAAACAGCCGGGACGCTGGCGATGATTGTGGTCGGCTAGGTCGATAGTATGATAGACATAAAAAGGTGTCCGGACTGTTTTGCGGTCCCTTTTTTGCCTCACTCAAATTGAGTTCAATAGATATGACCGGTCTTACCTAGGAAAGTGACAAAGTAACTTAATACTGGCACTAATGTCCGCTTCTCTAATTGGGCCTTTCAGTCAAGTTCCGTATTTCATCATCGTTTATCGCCTATCATCTGGGTCACGCTTCTCTCCGCAGTCGTGATGGCGATGTTGTGTTTGCCTCGCGCTGCACGCATGTTTTAGATTAGTTAGCGGAGTGTAACATCGGGTGACTGGTGAGATATTCACTTTATAGCAAAAGCCTTTCCCTGAGCGCTTCGTAAGGTGTTTTTCCTTTGAACGCACCATGCGGTCTGTGGAAGTTATAGAAGCGCTCCCATTGATCGAGTTTTGCCATCAGGTCGACATCACCTTTATAGTTTAGCAGCTGGTAAAATTCCTGCTGATCAGACCGATGCGATCGCTCAACTTTGCCATTCAGTTGCGGGGTGCCGCGTTTGATATAGGCATGTCGGATACCCAGATCTTCGACGTGCCAATGGAACATGGCTTGGAACTCGTGGCCATTGTCGGTTCTGATTTCTCTGATACGGAACGGGAACTTGTCAATAATGCGATCGACGAAGTCGATCGCATTGGCTTGTGTATTTTTTTTATAGACTTTCAGGGCCGAACGCGGGTCGCATCATCGATTGCCGTATATTGGAAGCGGAGTATCTTCTCGCCCATCTTTCCAATAAAAGTCAGGAACTAAACATCCATCTGGATATGGTGACCGGGGACCTGTTTATTGGAGCGCTTGATGTGGGCCTTGCGAAGGCGCGTTCCGCGCGGCAGCCGATTTAGGCCATTGCGTTTGAGAATCCTATATATCGTTGCGTCGGACAGTTTAATTCCATGGTAGCGTGCCAGATACCAAATGATACGCTCTGGTCCGAAGTGGTATTTGCGGCGCAGATGAAGAATCTTCTCGGCAATCTCAGGCGGTGTCTGGTTGGGTGGATTTTTAGGAATTGTTTTGGCATTGACCAGCCCAGCTTCACCGTCGCGCTCATGGGCGCGCTTCCATCTGTAAAAGCTGGCCCGGACAAACCCAAAATAGCGGCGACCTTGGCGACGTGCCCTATCTTCTCTGCATGCTGCAATATACGCAATTTGCGCTGTAATTCGCGCTCGTCTTCCTTGGTCATCGATACATCTCCTTCCTGCTTCAGGAATTTACAGAAGATGTCTCACGAGTCCTTCCATATCTACATCAAGCTGATTGCCGACGGAATGATGATTCTGCTCGTTAAAGATCAACGCAAAACGATATCTGCGCGTCTCGACGCGAGCGATGTAATTACGCGCTGAACAGGCAAAAGCACGTCCATTAACGTGAAGGTAGCCCCCCTATAAAAGGTGGTCGCCGTATTCTCACACCTGCAAATCGGCGATCAGGCGAGCCTGATCTTACATTAATAGAAGCCCTGCGCCGAGCGCACCGGATGGTGAAGCGCAAAAGCGCAATGCCCGTTGTCGAGACATCGCCAGCTCTCCCGCATCACCGAAGGCTTTTGATGCTCGCGTTTCTGGCTACTGACATCCAGCGCGACATACTGACAGGCTCGCAGCCGCCAATGCTGAATCTCGAAAAGCGGGAACCAGCAACGTCACATGCTGGGATGGCAGCCAATCCCCGAACCCTGTTATGCCGAATAACAGGAAAACGGCCATATTGCGCAGGTAAGCCACTGACTTTACGTATCAAATCTACACAAGATACCATTGTTTAAGGCCGAATTGACCAGTTTTTGCGGTTATTTTAACAATTTTCCCTGTGAACTCCCTAAAAGCAGGGAAACTCATCCGAATCCAAATGGCTCAGAGACTGGTGGCGTAAAACTGGCCTGTTATGGTCGAAGGCAGCTTCAAGAGTTGGCGGACATGACGGTTTGGGTGCGGGAAACCCGCAAGTTCCCTGCGTCTGCGTCGCACGCTCAATCACAGAGACTGGTGCTGGGGGTGGTTGGGGTGGCAGGATTCGAACCTGCGCATGGCGGCATCAAAAGCCGCTGCCTTACCACTTGGCGACACCCCAATATTAGCGGGCCTGATTCTGGCGTGCCGCGCTGGTGAACGGGCCTATTATCCAGTTTGCCCGCAAGGAGCAAGAGGCAGTTATATCTAAGCTTCGAACAGCCGTTTTACCCAGCCATGATCATCCGGCGCGATCCCGCGCTGAATATCGACTAACCGCCGCCGCAATTTTTCGGTCAATTGACCAGGGCCGCCGCCGCCAATGGTGAATTCACCCCCGCTGGACCGGACGGTTCCGACCGCCGTGACCACCGCTGCGGTTCCGCAGGCGAAGGTTTCGACCAGCTTGCCGCTGGCGGCATCGGCTTGCCATTGATCGATGGCATAAGGCTCTTCCATCACCGTCAGACCCTCTTCACGGGCGAGAGTCATGATCGAATCGCGGGTAATGCCTGGCAGGATTGTTCCGCTGAGCGGCGGCGTAATCAGCTTGCCATCGTCCATCACGAAAAACAGATTCATGCCGCCCAGTTCTTCGACCCATTTATGCTCGGCCGCATCGAGGAAAACGACCTGGTCGCATTCTTTCTCAATGGCTTCGGCCTGCGCGATCAGGCTGCCGGCATAATTGCCGCCGCATTTGGCTGCGCCGGTGCCACCCGGTGCGGCCCGGCTATAATGTTCAGACACCCAGATGCTGATTGCCGAAGCGCCGCTCTTGAAATAGCCGCCGGCAGGAGAAGCGATCACCAGATAGAGATATTCCTTGGCCGGACGGACGCCGAGAAACACTTCGCTGGCGAACATGAACGGACGGAGATAGAGCGAGCCACCTTCGACCAAAGGGAACCATTCACGGTCGATATCGACCAGAGCCTCGACCGAATCGAGAAAAAGCTGCTGCGGCAGTTCCGGCATCGCCATCCGCCGCGCCGACGCCTGAAAGCGTTTGGCATTTTCTTCAGGGCGAAACAGAGCCGTTGCGCCATCGGCCAGACGATAGGCCTTCATACCCTCGAATATTTCCTGGGCATAATGCAGCACCGAAGACGCCGGATCCATCAATATCGGTTCCCGTTTGGTGATTTTGGCATCGTACCAGCCATCGGTCTCGCTATAGCGGATCATCGCCATATGGTCGGTGAACAATGTCCCGAAACCCGGGTTCTCCAGCAGTCTCGTGCGCTCGCTGGCATGGACCGGCGAAGCGCTGGGTTCCAGCTTGAATTTCAGGTTTTTCATATCTGCCATATACTGCCGCTTTCGCTGTGTTTCATGCCGACCATGGGAAGAATTGGAAGCATAATCCAATTATCTTGCAATCCCCTAATCAGCCTGTCAAGATACGTCAACATGACTGACGTATCTCGCCCTGCCATATCCCCCGGTGCCTCTCCGCTTTTTCTGCGCGAAGACGAGGTCCGTCGTGGTGTTGAATTGCTCTATTTCGGCTATACCAGACTGACCAATGCGATTGATCAGGAGCTGGCGAAACGGGGCCTGGGCCGAGCCCATCATCGCGCCTTATATTTCATTGCGCGGCCACCCGATCTGACCGTGGGTGAACTGCTGAAATTGCTGGCGATAACCAAACAGTCGCTCGGTCGGGTGCTGAAGGAATTGCAGGACCGGGACTTCATCCTGACATCGCCCGGCGTCATCGACCGGCGCCAGAAATTGCTGCGCCTGACCGAAAAAGGAGCGGCGCTGGAAGCAGAACTGTTTCGCCAGCTGCGCGAGAAGCTGTCTTCTGCCTATGTTTCTGCCGGCCAGGAATCGGTGACCGGCTTCTGGCATGTTCTGGAAGGCCTGATCCCCGCAAGCGACCGCAAGATGGTATTCGACCTGCGTGGCGACAACGGCTGAGGCTGGCCTGGCGCCAACCACTAGTTCTCAGGCTTCGCCGACCGTGTCGACCATCGCATGCTCGATCGCATCCTTTGGACTCTTATCGCTCCACAAGACGAACTGGAAGACCGGGTAGAAACGTTCCCACTCTTCAATCGCCAGATCGACAATTGTCTGCGCCTGATCCAGACCCAGCATGCCGCTGCCGCCGAGCAGGGTAGCATGGCGAAACAGCAGGACATTATTGTTCGACCAAAGATCGAAATGGCCCAGCCAGAGCTGCTCGTTGATCAGTCCGAGCGTCTCGTAAATGACGCCGGTTTTTTCTTCTGGGACCCGGATTTCAGGCAATAGCAGGATTTGCAGGACATGATCCTCGTTCCGCCAGATGGCGCGCATCTGATAGCTGGTCCAGTTGCCCTTGATCTCGACCGACAGCTCGTCATCACCGACATGATCAACCGACCAGCCGCGCGCCTCGAAAAACGCCGCCAGCATATCCACGGGCGGTGCTTCTTCCTGATCAAGCTCTTCCCATTGGTCGTCAAGCATCGCGGTTCCAGATCCTTTGCAAATCAGAGCCTAGTGGCCCACCCGCCGGATCAGGGCAAGGCAAGCAAGCCTCGACCCCCACATTGTTTGTGGGAACGCTGTGGATAATGCAGGGCGATCAATCGCCAATCAGCGAGGCAATCAGCCGTCTTTTTTGGGAGGAGATGCCTTCCGTGCAGCCGCTTTTGGCGCTGCCGGCTTGCGTGGCGCAGCAGGCTTAGCCGCCGCTTTCTTTGCCGGGGCAGCTGTGCCCTGTTCCAACGCCTCAACACGCTTCTTCAGCGCATCGGCTTCGGCGCGAGCCTTAGCCGCCATTTCCTTGACCGCTTCAAATTCGTCGCGCGAGACAAAATCCATGCCGCCGAACCATTCCTTGGCGCGTTCCCGTGCACTGGCTTCGGCTTCGCGGCCGACGCCAGCCATGGTTCCGGCGAGACCATTCAATACTTTGGAAAGATCATCGAAAAAGCGGTTCTGGCTTTGCATTTCATTAAACTCCGTCTCTGCCCTTGCGGGCCTGAAAAAATATTGCCCTATATCTGGGTTCTCGCCGCCGGAACGACAAGGGTTTCCGCTCCCGGATTCAACCATTCAATCTGTTTGTTGAGGACCGCTGCGAAACACAGCCATGCCAGATAGGGTATCATCAACCAGGCGGCGGCCTCGCGGATCCGGCCAAAAACCACGGTCGTCGCCAGCGCCATCACGAAGATAATCGCCAGAAACCAGAAAGCGGCGCTAACCTGATGCATCCCGAAAAACAGGATTGGCCAGAACAGGTTGAGAGCATATTGCACGAGATACAGGACAATCGCCAGGCCGCGCAAAGGCGCGCCACGAGCGTGCAATACCATCGCAAAAGCCGTCCTGATCATTGTATAGAGCAGCGCCCAGGTCGCACCAAATGCCCATCCCGGTGGTTGCACCGGCGGCTTGATCAACGCCTGGAACCAGCGATTCTCTTCGCCGCTATTGGCAAATTGGCTGAATGTAAATCCGAGCAGCACCGTGATCGGGACAATGAACAATATCCAGCGCAGCAAAGACATGCGCAGCTGACCTTTTGAAGCAATCTGATTCACAGGGGCAGCATCCTTGATCGAAAATTACACGAATCGTCCGGGAGGCTTGTGCCTCAAGCGCCTATGCTTGTAACAATTTCTCGGCATTTGGCTAGCGTTATGCCGTTGTATTCATGGCAACGGATATCCGGAGAAAATTGACGCCACCCTTGGTATTTTCTGGTTCATCGCCATGTTGGCCGTACTGGAATATCCGGATGCGGCGGAACAAAGCTTTGATTGTGACAAATAGGACGGACTGCTAGATGCTTGCTCATGAACGATAAAACCAATTCCGTCGAAAAAGACACCCCTCCCGCACCGCTGAAAAAGATCGGCAATCTGCGGATGGTGTTCGATCGTGCCGTCGCTTATCCGAAACAAATAGCGTTCGCTTTGCTGGCGCTGTTCGTCTCCGCCATGGCAACGCTATCGATACCTGCCGGTTTCAAAACCATAATCGATAAGGGCTTTATCGCAGGAAACGGCGATGTCGCGCCTTATTTTCAGGCGCTTCTGGGAATAGTCGCGGTTCTAGCTGTCGCGACGGCCTTCCGTTTCTATTTTGTCAGTTGGCTGGGAGAGCGGGTCGTCGCCGACTTGCGGCTCGCGGTACAGGCCAATCTGCTGCGGCTGGCTCCGGGATTTTTCGAGGAAAACCGGCCATCGGAAATTGCCTCTCGCATGACCTCCGATACTGCAATTATCGAACAGGTGGTCGGAACCACCGTGTCTGTGGCCCTGCGCAATATTGTCATCGGCGTCGGCGGAATCATCTATCTGTTCACCCTTGCCCCAGCGCTGACCGCCGGGCTGCTGCTTGCGATTCCGGTGATCATTCTGCCGATCGTTTTTATCGGCCGGAAACTGACCAATGTTTCCCGGTCCAGCCAGGACCGGGTGGCAGATGTCGGCGCGATGATTTCCGAAGTTCTGGGCGCAATGAAAATTGTCCAGGCTTTTGGCCAGGAAAAGCGCGAGCACGAACGATTCAGCGGTGCGGTCGAGTCCACTTTCGATACCGCCAAGCGGCGAATCCGGCTGCGCGCGGCGATGACCGCGATCGTGATAGGCCTGATCTTCACCGGTATCACCATGCTGATGTGGCGCGGCGCAATCGGTGTTTCGGAGGGAACCATATCCGGCGGGACAATTGCTGCCTTTGTCATCACCGGTGGCCTGGTAGCGGGCGCCTTTGGCGCGCTCACCGAAGTCTATGGCGATCTGTTGCGCGGAGCCGGCGCAGCGGGCCGGCTGGCGGAATTGCTGTCCGAAAAGCCGGGCATCGCCGCACCCGAAAATCCGATCGCCCTGCCGGTGCCATCGCGCGGCCAGATCGCCTTCGACAATGTCACCTTTTCCTATCCGACCCGCCCCGACACAGAGGCGCTCGGTAATTTTTCGCTGACCGTGTCCCCTGGTGAGACAGTAGCCGTGGTCGGCCCGTCCGGTGCCGGCAAATCCACCCTGTTTCAACTGGCCCAGCGCTTTTACGATCCGCAGAGCGGCTCGGTCCGGATTGATGGCGTAGCCCTGCCCTCGGCCGATCCGTCGGAGATCCGGCAGCGCATGGCACTGGTGCCTCAGGAAACCGTATTATTTGCCGCCTCAGCCCGCGACAATTTGCGTTATGGGAAATGGGAAGCGACCGACGAAGAAATATGGGAGGCCGCGCGCGTCGCCAATGCCGAGAAATTCCTCCGTGCCTTGCCCGAGGGACTGGACAGTTTCATGGGCGAAGCGGGAACCCGCCTGTCCGGCGGGCAACGCCAGCGCATCTCGATTGCGCGCGCGCTACTGCGCAACACACCGATCCTGCTGCTCGACGAGGCAACGTCGGCGCTTGACGCGGAAAGCGAAAAGTTGGTGCAGGATGCGCTTGATCATTTGATGAAGGACCGCACCACCATCGTCATTGCCCATCGCCTAGCGACGGTACGGTCGGCGGATCGGATCATCGTGATGGATGAGGGCCGGATCGTGGAACAGGGTGACCATGACAGTCTGATCGCCAAAAACGGGCTCTACGCCCGCTTGGCCGAATTACAGTTCAGCAGCGCCGAGATGAGCCGGGCCAAGATAACCGTTTAGGGTCCCAACCTGTTCAGTTGGCGAAGCATGGTTTGAAGCGATCGAGCTTGGCGCGAGTGTCGGAAGTGCAGGCATCGCGGCACCAAGCTGAGCTGACGCTGCGCGGGGCTCAATCGGTCTAATCCTGCAGATCATGGAATGACAGCAATCTTGGGCCAAAGCTTCGTTGGAAGCGCGCGCAGCCTGTCCTATGGGCGCTTTCAACTACTTCACAGCCGCGCCTCTGCCCTTGTCGAATTCTGACCTTCTGCGCACAATCGATACAAAAAAAGGGGGCCGCGATATAGTATCGCGGCCCCCTTTTTTATCTCTAGTCCAGCGACCTAGTTAGGTGGACGCTTGGCTTTATTAAAGCTGCCATATTGTTCGTTACCCACGAAACCAAATTTGGTCACGCCGCTATCCTTGATCACCGCCAATGTGCGATCGGTGGTCAGATAGGCGCTCAGCGGATCGGGCTGGAACTGCAGTTCCGGCTCTGGAACCATCGATTTCGTCTGCGCCAGATATTGCTTAACCTGATTCAGCGTTACCGGACTGTCGTTCCAGATGACCTGGTTGGTTGCCGTAATCCCGAGACGGTTTTTAACCGGATCGACAAAGTCCGGTGGCGGCGGACTGTCATCCGCGACCGGCAGGTCGATCTTAACCGCGTGCGTTTGCACAGGGATTGTGATGATGAACATGATGAGAAGAACCAACAAGACGTCGATGAGCGGCGTCGTGTTCATCTCCATCATTGGCTCACCATCATCGTTTCCGCCACTCATTGCCATTCGGGAGTCTCCTTAACCTTGTATAACTCTAATTGCCGGTCGAAACTATTCGACAACGATCGGTGTGGACAAAAAGCCCACTTTTGCAAAACCAGCACGCTGCATGGTGTAAATCGCGCCGCCAATACACTTATAGGGCGTGTTGATATCACCGCGGATATGGACTTCTGGCATATCTTCCGGTGTCATATTCTCGACTCCACCAAAGGAATCAATCTGATCCTCCAGCTGTTTCACCGCTCTGGTGACCAACTCATTGGAGTCAACCGGTATGGTGTTCCAGTACACGCGGCAGTTGCCGCCTGGAGTGGCTCCTGAATATTCGGCATCACCCGGGTCGCGTCCTGCAGCATCCGTCGTCGTGATCGACAGCAGCACATTCTCGCGCTTCGTCGTGGTCACTTCAAATGGAAGCACTGGAAGTTCGAGCTTCACAGTCTGGATAACCACCGGGACCGCGATCAGGAAAATGATCAGCAGAACCAGCATAACGTCCACGAGTGGGGTAGTATTAATGTCGGATAGAGGGGATTCCTCTCCGCTACCGCCCCCAACATTCATCGCCATAGGATTTTATCCTCTCAAAACTATACCATCTGAAGGGAGCGATGGCCCCCTTGTCGTGCGTTGGCCAGGTCGCCAGCCAAAAATCTGGCTGGCAACCCGGCCCCCGACTTATTTCTTTGCGGCAGGTGCAGCCGGCTTGGAAGCAGCAGCAGCTGCTGCTGGTGCGACTGGCTTAACGCCGCCATCTGAAGCCATATAGCCCAGAACGTCGTTGGAGAATGCAGCGATCTGTTCGCCGATCCGCTTGTTACGTCCCTGCAGCCAGTTGTAGGCCAAAACGGCCGGAACAGCCACACCAAGACCCAGAGCGGTCATGATCAGTGCTTCACCAACCGGACCAGCAACGGCGTCAATCGATGCCTGACCAGCAATACCGATTTTGATCAGCGCGCGATAGATGCCGATAACCGTACCGAACAGGCCGATAAACGGCGATGTTGCACCAACGGTTGCCAACCAGGGCAGGCCCGTTGCGAGCTTGGACTTGATCAAATCCTGCGACCGTTCGATCGATCCGTGCAGCCAGTCATGCGCTTCAACCGGATCGGTCAATTTGGCATGGTCTGAATCGGCCTTGATCGCATCATCAACGATTTGACGGTAAGCCGAATTCTTGTCGAGCTTTACTGCGCCTTCTTTAAGCGTTGCTGCACGCCAGAAAGTCGAGCGCATCGCGTCGCCCTGCTTCATGATCTTGTTCTGTTCGAACAGTTTCGAAAACAGGATATAGAAAGACGATACCGACATGATCGTCAGAATTGACAACACGGACCAAGCGATAACGCCGCCCTGCTCCATGGCTTCGATGAAACCGAAAGCGTTTTGTGGTGGAGTGGCAGCAGCGGCCAAAATTTCAATCAACATTTTAACATTCCCCTCAGGATAAACTAATTGCAAAAAAACTGTGACGGGAAGGACATCTGATAATGCCCTTCCCAATGTACATTATTTGGGTATCTGCCAACGAACGGCGTTGGAATAATAGCCCGTTGTAGGCTCGCCTCTCGAGTTCAGAGAAGGCTTGAACCGCGCACGCCGCGTCAGGTTTTTGCAGGCAGCGTCATCCAAATCACTATGGCCGCTAGAACCTGTGACCTGACAATCGGATACCCTACCATCAGCGTTTACGGTCAGCCGGAAACGCGTCGTCCCTTCACGTTCTTCACGCAGAGCCCGCGAAGGATAGTCATTCGCATTGGCCCAGCTGCCAGGATTACCACGCGGCTCCGGATTCGCCCGCTGAGGCGGAGGAGGAGGTGGCGGTGGTGGTGGAGGCGCAACCACAGGTGCTGGTGGTGGCGGTGCGGTTGGAACCGTCCGGATCACCGGCCGTGGCGCAACCACTGGGGCTACGATAGGCGGAGGTGAGACCACGGGTGGTGGCTCAATCGGCTTGTCTGGTGGTGGTGGTGGTTCTTCCGGTTCTTCCGGTGGTTCTTCTTCATCAATGTCAATCATATCCAGCTGCGATGCAACCTTCTTGACGGCAGTATAGGCTAGCCCGGTGACGAGCGCATAGCCAAGTAACAGGTGAATGATTACGACAAGAACGATCGATATGATCTTGTTCGAACTCATCTCTTGGTCAGCATAAGCCATTCAGAAATGTAACTCCTTTTTCCCCATCACAAGGTAGTATACTTCATCACTGAAGTTCCAGACAAAGAGCGAGAGGTTTGGAAACCATCGCGACCCTTATTATCCCCATGACAACTTTTCGTTCGCTTGAAAGCCATCTTAAATTTGTTTTAACGTGCTAGTTCGAAGCAGGCAATCGCTTTGTTGGTTCAGAACCGATTAAGCTGTTAAAGACCTACTATAAGCGGTAAAACCCGGCATCCTTAAACCCTGTTTTTGAGAAAATCATGCGCCCCTTGTTTATGTTCGCCTTCGCCCTGTTTTCCAGCCAAATGGCGGTATTTCCAGCTGTCTCGCAGGTTGTGGAGGAGAGCGACCCGCTGCAATATGCCGACCTCGCCGACCTCAGCTCGGATGCACCGCTAATTATTCACCTTACGGTCAAAGAGGCCATAAAAGTCGCTCCGGAACGCGCGCCCAATGCCCCTCCGGGAACGCAACGCTTTTATATCATCGCATCGACCAACGCCCTGATTCGTGGCCAGGGAGGGGTCGGTGAAACGATTCGGTACGTCATCGATCTGCCGCTGGATGAGCGCGGACGGGCCCCAAAAATCAAGAAAAAGCCCTATATTATATTCGCCCGTCGTCCGGCTGGCGGAAGCGGCGACAATGTCCAGCTGGTCGCCAAGGATGCACAGATTGCCTGGACCCCCAGTCGCGAACAGCGGGTCCGTTCGCTGGTCCGCGAACTGATGGCTCACGATGCACCACCGGCGATATCCAGGATCGCCAGCGCCTTTCATGTAGCCGGCACGATCATCGGCGAAGGAGAGACCCAGATATTCATGGAAACCGATACCGGCTCACCCATTTCAATCACCGTGCTGAAGCGGGATGGTCAGCGGAAGTTCTGGGCTGTTTCACTAGGTGAAATTGTCGACGAAGCTGCTCGAGCGCCGATCAGAAACAGCCTGCTTTGGTATCAGCTGGCCTGTTTTCTTCCCCGTCAATTGCCGGCAGGTGCGTTGGCCAGCGACACTATCGCCAATGCCCAGCAGGCACGGAGCGATTATCAGACAGTGCTCAACGATCTTGGCAACTGTCCGAGATCACGCCAGCCCTGACGCCGCAGAACTAGTACTGGCATTCGGCAAGGGCAGCGTTAATAAGGCGCCAACAATCTCACCCCAATATAAAGAGGCTATTGACCATGACTGCTCCGCTTCGCATCGCGCTCGCTGGACTGGGCACCGTCGGGACCGGAGTTATCCGGCTCATCGAAGAAAATGGTGCCATGATCGCACAACGGGCCGGTCGTCCGATTGTCGTAGCCGCCATTTCTGCCCGCGACCGGAACCGTGACCGCGGTATCGATCTGACCTCTTATCCCTGGTTCGACCAGGCTGAAGAGCTGGCCTCGCTTGACGACATTGACTGCGTTGTCGAAATGATCGGCGGCACCGATGGCACAGCGCTGGATCTTGCCCGCAAGAGTCTGGCTGCGGGCAAATCTTTCGTCACCGCCAATAAGGCGATGATTGCGCATCATGGGATGGAACTGGCCAAGGCGGCCGAAACAGGAAATCTCTCGCTTAGATATGAAGCAGCCGTTGCCGGCGGCATCCCGGTAATCAAGGGGCTGCGCGACGGTGCTTCGGCCAACCGGATCGAGCGCGTTTACGGAATTCTCAACGGCACATGTAACTATATTCTCACCGCCATGGAAAAACACGGGCGCGCCTTTGACGACGTGCTGAAGGAAGCACAGGAAATCGGCTATGCCGAGGCCGACCCCAGCTTTGACATTGACGGTGTGGACGCAGCCCACAAGCTAGCCATTCTGGCGGCGCTATCCTTTGGCAAGGCGCTCGACTTCGAAGGCGTGGAAATCGATGGCATTCGTCATATCATGGCGGCAGATATCGGCCAGGCCAAGGCCCTGGGATATCGCATCCGCCTGCTCGGCATGGCCCGGATTGATGACGGAAAATTGTTCCAGCGGGTCAATCCCTATCTGGTACCCGAAAGTCATCCGCTGGCCCATATCGAGGGATCAACCAATGCAGTGGTTGCCGAAGGCAATTTTTCCGGACGGCTGATGTTTCAGGGTGCCGGCGCCGGGGAAGGACCAACTGCCTCCGCGGTTGTCGCCGACCTGATCGACATCGCCCGGGGCGATGCCGGTACGGTATTTGCCGCACCCGCCAGTAAAATGGAAAGCTGTGAGCGCGCCGAAAGCGGCAACCGGATCGGCAAAAGCTACGTGCGCTTCATTGTCACTGACAAACCCGGCGTATTGGCGGAAATCACTGCCGCCATGCGCGATGCCAATGTGTCGATTGAGAGTCTCATCCAAACCGCAAAAACCGATGAAGGATCCGTATTGATCTCGATGGTTACGCATGACAGCCGCGAGCGGAACGTTTCGGAGAGCCTTGCTGCCCTGTCCAGTTCCACCAGTTTGCAGGCCGCTCCGGTGGTGATGCATTTGCTCAGCGATCAGGACTGATCAGTCGCCGGTAAGGACACCATCACGATATTGCTGTTGATAATCTTTGGCAGGGACATCAGCGTTTTCACTCCCGACAACCTTTTGTAATCCATCCAGAATCCGACCGACTTTACCATTGCCCACTACCTGTTGCAGCCGTTCGATGGAGCAGCCGCTATCCTGCAGCGAAACTCCGCAACTTCCTGAAGCCACGCGGGAGGAATTCGCCGCTGGAATTTCTCCGCGCTGGGGTCCACCATTTCGATTTGGTCCGGCCAACTCGGGAAACGGCAACCGCTGCATGCGATCAATCTCGGGTATGCCGCACACCACAATCTCTTCCCCGGTGCGATGGAGGAGACAGCCGTCAGCATCTACCGCCACCAATTGCCGCGCATTTGCCAGCAACTGGGCGGTCCGGTCCACCGGTAACTCACTCTGCCCAATCGCGGTCGACGGTATCCACAAGAGGATCAGGAAAACCTGTCTCGACATTGCAATATCGCTCCCCTATCGAGAGTTCAAAATTACCCCATTACAGAAGGACTAATCGATATCATGCCCAAAGCAAGCGACATATTGGACCGCGTACTGGTTATGGAAATGGTACGCGTCACCGAAGCAGCGGCGATATCGGCAGCCAATCTGATCGGCCGCGGTGATGAAAAGGCTGCGGATGCCGCTGCCGTTGAAGCGATGCGCGCTGCGCTGAATGAATTGGACATATGCGGGACGGTGGTCATCGGCGAGGGCGAGCGCGACGAAGCTCCGATGCTTTTTATTGGCGAGAAAGTCGGACGCGGCTGTGAAGGCGATTCCCCGGCCATTGATATTGCGCTGGATCCACTCGAAGGCACAACCATCACCGCCAAGGCCGGCCCCAATGCGCTGGCCGTTCTCGCGATCGCGGAAAAGGGCAACCTGCTGAACGCGCCTGACGTCTATATGGACAAGCTGGCTGTCGGACCGGGCTATTCGCCCAATATCATCGATCTCAACAAATCCGTGACCGAAAATGTCGAAGCCGTCGCCAAGGAAAAGGGTGTCGCACCCGCGGACATCATCGTCTGCGTTCTCGACCGCCCGCGCCATGACAAGATTATTGCGGAATTGCGCGGCATCGGCTGCGGAATCATGCTGATCCCCGATGGCGATGTTGCCGGCGTGATCGCGACAACTGATGAAGATACGACCGTCGACATGTACATGGGCAGCGGCGGAGCGCCCGAAGGCGTGCTCGCGGCAGCCGCTCTGCGCTGTGTTGGCGGCCAGTTCAAGGGCCGTTTGTTGTTCCGCAATGATGATGAACGTCAGCGCGCCTATAAATGGGGTATCGAAGATCTCGACAAAATCTATGATCTGAAAGAATTGGCCAAAGGCGATGTGATATTTGCTGCGACCGGCGTCACCCATGGGTCCTTGCTGGAAGGCGTCAAGAAATTGCGTGGCGGCAAGATGACCACCGAAAGTGTTGTCATGCGCGCTTCGTCCGGCACCGTGCGCTGGGTGAAGAGCGAACATCGCCAGAGCTGAATATGAGCATCGCCAGCCTTCTGTCGCCAAGCCGCATCGCGTCGAAGGCGAGATGGGCGATTCTTGCTCTACCATGGCTGATTAGCGGGTGCGTGACGCCCGTTGACTATGGCAAGATACCGCATGCCACCTATGTTGCACCTGAACGATGCAATCCCGCGGCAACGGATCGGGCAGCAGCAGATGACAAGCCGTTTTTCTTTGTCACCAGCCGTCTGCCGGACTGCCTGACCGAAAATATCAGCCTGCTCAATCATCGCGGCGACAAAGTACGCTATGGCCGCTTTGCTCGGCCGCAAAATACCGAGCCGGAATCGGACGAAACGGGGCCCGCAGTTTCGCTATCCTTTACCGATTCGCAACAATGGTGGGCCAATCTTGCCGGCAAGATGCGCGCCGCGGAGGGTCGGGTGCTGGTCTATGTCCATGGTTTTCGGGAAACCTTCTACACCAGTTCACGCGATACGGCGCAGATTGCCCGGCTGGCCAATTTCACCGGGCCGGTCATCCAGTATAGCTGGCCTTCGCAGGGCGCCTTTCTCAAATATCCGGTCGATGAAACCAATATGTACTGGGACGAACGCAATTTTCGCAAATTCCTGATGCAATTGGCGCAGTTGGACTCGACCAAGGAAATCGTTCTTATTTCCCATTCGCTCGGTGCACGGCTGGTTCTGCCATCGGTAGAATATGTGGACCGCAATGTTGCCAATGGCGATTCGAGCGTCATGTCGAACATCATTCTGGTTTCTCCGGATGTCGACACGCAGGATTTTGAACGCGACATTGCAGCAGAGATATTG
>Ga0105051_10004466_pt1 | contig 16151 bp, 18 predicted proteins | sample FRY02_FD_78383 | JGI IMG/M metagenome (GOLD analysis project Ga0105051, IMG submission 78383) | Freshwater microbial communities from Lake Fryxell liftoff mats and glacier meltwater in Antarctica - FRY-02 (megahit assembly) | ecosystem: Environmental > Aquatic > Freshwater > Ice > Glacier... | reverse complement strand
CGAAGGTCTGCTTTTCCCTGCTGGAGTCGAAGTCACGTTTAAGTCCTGTCTCCTGTCCATGATGATCACCCACTTCTTCGACACACCATATTCCTCCAACAGTATCGTGTGCACAATCTCTTGTTTAACGTCTTTGTATTTCCCTGTGGGCGCCTCCAACAATGTCTTTTGAAAAACAGAGTCTCCCTCAAAGGTATTCATGTGTGGGGTGTCAACTCAAAAGTGACCAAGCAATCAAATCACTATGTTTGAAAGGACACGTCAGAGCGCGTGGTTCGACGCTGTGACAACACCGTTGACAAGAAGCGAGTGAATTCTTGCGTACTAAAACACCTTTTTTTGCAGAGAGACGATCAACCAAAAAAATCGCCAAAAAAACCCGGAAATGCTCTCTCCGACGCGCTACTAATGTCATGTTTTGACAATTTCGCGGCTGACGCCACAAAAAAACAACCACGCTCTGCGCAGTTTTTTGAAACCGCGCACAGCGTGGTTTTAATTCATTCATTAATTCGAATTAATTCGGGGCCAAACATTCTAAGAAGTTGTTTCCTTTACTGAAAGAAGTCCGCCAACTTCAAAAAGTGCGACGAACTTCAAAAAGTGAACAGATTCAAAAAGTGCGGCAACTTGTAATCGTGTTTTTGTTTCATGTATCTCCACCGTGCCAATTGAAAGGTTTTCAGTCAAATTGTCGGGCGAGTCGTACTGTGCGCACTCCTCCTCGTCGGACTCTTCCACACGATCCTCGTCGGGGTCGCAATTGATCATGGGAGTCATCTGCATGTCCCACACGTGTTAGACACAAAACCATCCAGACAGACACACAAAAAATATAGAGAGAAAGAGACAAAGTGTTTGAGACATACACAGATACACACTATTACAGGGGGAAAGAGCGAAAACAAGAGTACCTGTATAGTGCTCAAGATTGAAGTAGCTTCAAACATCTCGGCATTGCGTGGTACATCCTCTTCGTTGTCTTCGTCTGCGTAGACACCAGCTCTGAGCCCAGGAGGTGGCAGGGCATCCAGTGTCCTAGACACGCATCCACCAAGAAGTCAATGGTCCCATTGGTGGTGAGCAATGGTCTCGCCACATCAAAATATCCACACCAATCCACTGATTTATCAACCAGTCGATTGGTCATGGTCGATATTGACAGTTGATTTAATTACACCCACTGAAGAACATATCAATTCGATTCCATCTAGTCCCACGGAGATTTATTACAGTCCATTGTTGATCGTCGATAATTAATCGAGATAATTTGTGGTCAATTCGATTGACAACACCTGAAGATGTGCAAACCAGCAATCAAATATTGACATCGATCCTCAAGCGTGAAAGCTTGCATGAGTGCAGAGGCTGAAAACTGTGACAAGGCACAGAAAAAGGATGACTGTGATACTGAAAGGAAGGTGTCACATCTGGCAAGGCGCTCAAGGAAGCGACCCTCTCCTACCGATCACTGAACAAGTCTTCAACTTGCTGATTGGCATGCCAGCGAAGGGCGCGAAGCGCGCTGCAGCAGCATCAGCCAAGCAGTGAATGAGTACAAATGGGGGAAAAGACGAAAGGGCAATCTGGCAGCGTCTGGCCATGCACGAGGTGGAGCTGGAGGTTGCACGCCACCTGTGCACGTCAAGCACGAGAAGGAGGCACACTCTTGCGAGGTCGTGCAGGGCAAGATCCACAAACAGCGCAGCTGTGTGACCAGCTCGCACAGCTGGTGGAAGCCGTTAAATGCCCAGTCTACAAGGAACAACCATCTTCAATGTCACTTTCGTGTGGGCACTGCTACTGCTGCCAGGAGGAGTGTAGGTCAGCAGGCTGCGTGCGATTTCTGACGTGCAACCAACCAGTCGAGAGCAGGACCCGTTTGTTTGGGGCCGCGCAGGCACTCGTGGATATTTTGGCAACAGCGTGCGTGGAGGCCAGCAGCAGCTTTTCGCCAGCTGTGGTGCCAATGAATGCCAGTTCAGCTGGGCAGCACGAGCGAATCACTTTTCTCGAACAGCAATTTGGGGTCTCAAAGGCTGAGCACGCCAAGGAGAGTGAGGCGCTTGTTGCATTGGAGAAGGAGCTGCAAGTGTAGAGCATGCCAAAAAGAGTGTGGTGCAGGATCGAGAATGTGCTGTGTTAGAGGAGGAGCTTGATTCATACAGACTTTCTTTTAAACGTGCTGGGTATGATTAGTTGAGCTTAAAAAAAAGCTGTGATGGCCTCCTCAAACACACCCTCGATGACTCAGACACCAGCTCCCTTGGCCTCAACGTACAACACAAACTGACACGACAACTAAGCTGGGACAAAGACAGAACGCACAAATCATATGCCTGGAAGGTATTACGAGCACCAAAAGAAGTATTCCAAGCCACCATATACCAAGGGGACACGGCCCTAACCAATCCACTCTTCTTCAAAAATGCTGAGAGAGGAAACAAAAGAATTTTGGAAGGAAGGATCCCAACCCCACAACCAATGGTGATAAACTGGGCGGGCCTGAATAACGAGGAGAAACAACAAATAATGCCCACCCTCTCAAAAACAGGAAACTGGATCCTCCTCAACCACAGGCTAGGGGAAAACAACAAACCCCTGCCCCCCTTCCGGGAGGCGAAATTGGTGGCAAGGGCGGAAGGGGAAAACACTAGATACAAGGGCTGGTAGCGGGAGGGAAAAGACAAACTAGCCACACGAAAGGCAGGATCTCAGAGGCCACACACATTACTATCTAGGAAGCCATAGAAGCAGAGAACTCTAAATGTACCTCTTCCTTTGGAACAGAGGACCTCGAGAAAATACACAGATTAGGCACAGAGGCAGGCCTCTTGGGCATCTACTCCTTCCCAGGGGCAGTCTACGCCAATGATGGCTCAAAAAACCAGGGTGTCATGGAGGCTGGCTTCTATACACTGCAAGTTCAATTAAGGGGTCCCGTTGGTGGGCCTTTATTTTGATGAAGATGGAAAGTAGACCTTGTTGTATACGTTCACGTAAAAGTTGTACAATGTCTCGCATGACATCCGCGTCCGGGGTTCCCTACATGGAGGGGGGTTTGCCTTCCTGTATCTATTTTTGAGAGGAGGTTAGGAGGCATACGGAGTCTGACAGGGGGATCATCAGTTTCATGTCTTTTCTTTCCTTGGTGTCTTCCAATGCTAGGCATGCTGCTCCCACTTCCGCTTGGTTTGAGGGGCTACCTTCCTCTATTCTTCCAAGTTGACACCATCCTCATCTGTTTTCGTAAACACAGCAAAAACATCAGATGGTTCCTTCCCACCAATAGACCTATATTCTCCTGGACTGAAAATAGGACGACACCCCAAAGCCCCTTGAACCCGACGGTCCAAAAAAGAATTGACCTCCAGGTAGCGCGGAAACAACTGCAAACTCAAACAGGATCAACGGCGAACTTTCTAACCAGGGAGGACAACTCAAAAGACCTGCTAGGCAAATTCCATAAGGATAAGAGTGTATGGATACGTGCAAGGCATAGGGTTCACCAATGTATTTCATAACAATTTTTATGCACCTCCCAACTAGAGATGTGGGGTATACTCAACGAGGTCAAATGCAGACTATGTGAAAAGTATTGTCGAAAGTGTGGGGCACATACAATGGTACTGCCCAACCTTACCACGCCCACGGATCGCCACACCTCACGTCATGATGATGATTGCTTTTATTACTTTCAAACGTAGTTTAGTACCCTTGTCTGAGGGTCTGTGTAGTTCAAATCCATGGGAATTTGAGTTCTCGGGATCGAACCGACGACCTAGGGATTAACAGCCCTCGCTCTGACCAACTGAGCCATGCTTGCACGTTATGGAGGGAACTGATGTTCTCCATACGGAATTCTTCTACTGAACTAAACGATAGAATGGAGCCCAGATGTCACTTCCCCTCATTCTTAAGCCCAGAAGCACACGCAGAGTGGGGACTCTACAAGAATCTAGGATACATGGGATTACACGTGATCCTACCACTAGGCGAGGGACAAAACAGAAGTAAACTCAAAAAAAATATAGAAGAATACCACCTAGCTGACAACATCGACTTCAAAGAGGGAGACCCAGAAACCTCCATCTTCCGCAGACCAGATGGGCTAACTTTCGACAAAGGAAAAATCATGTGTTTTCATAGAATGCACCAGAGCAATTGACACCAATGAGGACTGGGCCACGAAGAATGAGCAGGAGAAAGACGACAGATATAGCTCACACTTAGGCTTCATCAACCACCTTAGCAGGCAAGAAAAGAACGGCTGGAAAGCCACAAAAATCAAGTCTACAACAGGAGTACGAGGCTCCCTACATACAAATCAATTTTTAATCAGACTGGAAACACTCGGAGTGAAAAACAAGAGCACGAGGGAAGCATCCGGAGCAGGACAGCCCAAAAAACTCTCTCCATGTCGGATACGATCTTCAAGTTCTTTTTTATTGCACTAAACTCCAAGATCGAGTTTACACACCAATCCCTACCCACAGAAATCAACAACCAGAGCATGGAAAAATACAATCTATACCTCCAAGCTGCAGGGCCACCATAAGACCACATAGCACATTGATAAGGAAGAGCGTCCATACTGTATTCATTCGGAGAATTACCATACCTCATTTTGCATTCCCCTTTTAGATTAGTCGAATGGGATTCACATGCACTTTCACATAAATACAATTCCAAGAGGTAGTACGAGAAACCAACACTATTACTAACTTACGTCCAAACTAAAGAGGAGACAAACAAGTTACAGAGACTTACTTAGTCTAACATAGTTCAAGCGACACGTCCTCAACCCACCAGCCCACCTCAAAAATATACCAACAGGTAACAAAAAAGATATGATGATTATTCACAACGACGATCCCCGATGCCCCCCAAAGTAGAAAGGAAATAGCTAATTCAATATAAACAACTCCTACTCAAAAAGCGTTGAAAATACGGATTTCATAATTCGCAATTGCAGTGTACACAGAAACACGAGCAATTGCAAACCTGAAACACCATTCAATCCCACATAAGGGATGTAGCAGAGGACCCAGATTTAGGTACCTATAGTGACAGGGTGCATCAGGTTTTTTTTGTTAATAATAAACAACTTTCCTTTAAGTGCACGGTCCTGGTTATCCAGCACCATTGCGGCCAGACATTTAGCACCTACTTTGGTGGGTTATAGGGGCGCAGCCCCGTAAGGAGGGGGTGCGAGACGTAGTCCCACGAATTTTTTTTTAATGATTTTTTGTTAATTTTTGTAAAAAAATTCCAGGTCTTGAAACACTGAATTTTTGGAAATACAGAATTTCAAAAAAACAGGTCCGTACGTGACCGGGATGACTGGTTACTTGAGGCCGTCTCGTCGAGAGGTAAAGAATGTTGTATCGTAGTACCTCCAAAGTATTGTCATGGACCTGTACGCAGTTTGTGAGGAAAAACTGGATAACCAGGACCGTGCACTTGGTCCACATAAGCTGTGAAGGCATGAATTCCAAGCAAAACATAGTCCTCACACAACCGCTATCAATGCGGTACGGGCGTTAGAGGAGGAGTTGACATTAGTACACCGAGAGACAGCGACACTGATCTAAGGATGGCTGGCAGATATGCGCCACGATCTTTTACTTGTAGATGAAGACACACCAATCATAAATCTGATCAGGATTACGGTGACATCAGCAACTTTGTGCACTTCAGGATCAGAAGGACAAGCCAGTTGAAACCGCTGTTTCAAGCGTACTGCGCGAGCAAGGGTCTGGGCAGGACTTAGCTTCATTTTCTGTTCAATTTCTGTTCAATGGCATTTGCCTGCGGGACACTCAAACACTGAAGGAATTGGAGATGGAAGATGACAACAACATACATACTATAACGTTGCAGAAAAATTGAAACAGCAAAGCTATTAGGAAACATCAGTGCTTAGGGGGCAGTTACGTCGACAGCATTGGACTGGAAGTGTCACGGGACAGGAACAAACGACGCATCAGCGACGCTGGCTTAACTCCTGAGGAGTCAGATAAGGTTGGTATGCGCATTCCCAAGCACCTGTGTCCCAAGGGTATGCTAGATACTGCGGAGCTTGTCTCGGGAGGCCTCAGTCCCGGTGTTCGATGGGCAAACAAGCGCAGCGCTCATGCACTACATCAATGTGCATCCGCTGCGCCAAGAACATGAAGTTAACGCGAAAGTTGAACTTTTGCAGTCTCAATGTGCGCAGCTAGTGGGGAGCGACCAGTTCCACTGCCTCTTGCACCTCTTTTATTCCTTTGCTGCCGTGCCAGGAGCAAGAGATGTGGGATCTACGTGCGTTGGGTGAGTGAAGGGGAGTGAGACGTGAATGCGATTGGGGGAGGGTTAGATACGAGAGAGACAGAGAGAGAGAGAGAAATAGAGAGAAAGAGAGAGGAAAATATTTGGGGGAGGGTAAGATACGATTACTATTTTGAGTGATTCCGTCTTATCAAAGACGGCCATCTTCCCTGAAACAAGTGAAGGAAACATACACAATTCAAGTGAATCTGCACGGGGTTGGTCGCTCCGCAAGACCAACGTCTAGGTGAGCTTGGGAGGTGCATCACATGATAGGAAGACACAGTAACGACACTGCGAACGATTGTTTGGTACAAACGTGCTTGTAGTAGGCAAACAACATGACAACTTTCTCTTGGTGTCCAGACACGGAAAATTAGTAGATGACTTTTAAGACCTCACTTGCAAGCGTGACTCAGTTAGTCAGAGCGAGGGACTCTTGATCACTATGTCGTCAATTCGATTCCGTCTAAAACCTGAGATCTCAAATTCCCATGGATTTGAACTACATAGACCCTCAAACAAAGGTACTAAATTACCGTTGAAAGTAATAAAAGCAATCATCATTATCAGTTACGACTCAGATATCTCGTCCCTACAAGACCTCTTCACGTCACGTCCCTAAAAGACCCCTTTCTATTCTATTATTGTGTCCCACAAAATATTGAAGAGACACTCTCTTTCAATTCAATACCAAAATCTCTCCATCTTATCGACTCTTAGTCTCTGCTCTTGCACTTTACGCCACCGCGTTTAGGCCTATGTTTCCCTGGTGATGAGCCCATGCGACCACTGTGTTTGCTTTGGATTACCACTCACATTGGACAATGACCTTGACCGTACGTTTATTTTACCGTACGGGATTCTCTTCTGCTGACGCTTCATACCTATTGATTCCTATAAATAGACTTCTCCACGTTGGCCTGAAGCCAAGCATTTACGGTGGCGACGCACTCCTATGGACGGAGTGTACGCAGCCTGGAGACTGTCTTTCAAAAAGTTCCTTTCAACAAATGTAAGTACGCGCTGCTGCAGAACTTTTTTTGTCGGGAACGCCTACGCATCTGTTATTTGTAGATGCTCCAAATCGTGCAATTTCTATGGACGAAATTTTCCATGCAGGACTGGAGCCTTTCTGCGCTTTTGTTTGTTTGTACCCTATGGACGGGATATTGCGAGCTTCCGGATAGTGCTGTGGCCCTATGGACTGGATACTGAGTGACACATTGAGAGCTCTTATGGATCAAATTCAATTGTGTTGTAAGAAGCCGCGCAGCTCACAACACCACCCGTGTTTTCGAGCAATGATCAATCTTCAACCCTGCATTCGCCGTCCGCAATGCTACAGCTCAGGTGAGACTGCAGTGCTGCCTTTTTTTGACGGACTCAAACACGGTTTGACCTTTGGGAGACTCCTATCGCAACCTTTACATTTTATCTGGTGGTTTCTTTTTGTTACGTCCCTACTGTCCTGATGATGATGATTGCTTTTATTATCACTCTTGGAGAAATAATGTAGTAATTGCGTTTGGAACTCTCTCGTCTTTTCTTACCTAGCTTCAATGAGTGGCGTTGTTTGCGTTGTCTGACTATATTTGAATTTCGGACCATCACTCTCTAGATACAGTTTGTTATGCGAGCGTATTGTTTTCTGTTTCCATGTAATATCTTCTTTTGTGTGTATTAATTTGATCTTTGAATGGACCATAATTCATTATTTTCCCTTTCTGTGGGAAATCTTCTTCTGCATGTGTTCATTTGAAAAAAGATCTTCCTAATCTGTAGACAGTCCGCTTCTACGAGCCTAGCATCTATTTCGAATGCTCTGCCCTTGCCACTTTCTCATGGAAGACACGAAAAGTTAACAGATAACTTCAGTCACAAATCAGACTTCACATCCCTACAAAACCTCTTCATGTCACGTCCCTAAAAGACCTCTTTCTATTTTATTATTGTATCCCACATAAATATTGAAGAGGCACTCTCTTTCAATTCAATACCGAATTCTTGCCATCTTCTCGACTCTTAGTCTGTGTTATTGCAGTTTACGCCACCGCGTTTAGGCCTATGTTTCCCTCGAACCTCTTAAAAAGGACGTCAACAAAAATGTCGTTATATATAAATAGAACAAGTTCTGAACAAGAAAACTCTGTTCTACAAATCAACCATGTCACGAACGTGACCACATTTCTTAGTGAGCCTCGGAGACCACAGCCTTAGATTTGGTATGTCGCTCTCCCCCATGCACAACGCTACGATTTCTCTGATAGAAAAAATAGGATTGGGCAACCCAGATAAAATATATGTGCTTACTGATTTGGTATGTCGCTCTCCCCCATGCACAACGCTACGATTTCTCTGATAGAAAAAACAGGATTGGGCAACCCAAATAAAATATATGTGCTTACTACCAAGGCATTTCATGACTTCACATCGCGTTCACACACAAAAAATTGAACGTATGTAAATAGTGATCGAATAAGATGTATTGGTACGATATGTGCAGTCACGCTGTTTCAGATAGGGGTCCCATTGGACACAACACTAATCTTTACCACGCGAAATGAGAGATACACGCACTCGTAAATATACAAAGATAACACACATGCGAACAAAGATATGACTAAATCAAATAAGTGCTTCTGCGAAATTCCATGATGATGGCAGAGGTCCCTCTTGGACTCTCCATGGGTATGGGAATAAAAGAATCGAGTAGCAGTCAATCTCCATGATGATGGCAGAGCTCCCTCTTGGACTCTCCATGATCTTGGGTAGGAAGGCTGGGTTTCTGTCACACCTGGTAAAAAAGAATCGACGAACTGCCGATTTCCATGATGATGACAGAGCTCCCTCTTGGATTCTCCATGATCTTGGGTAGGAAAGTGGCGGCTCTGACACATCTTTAAAAAAAAAATTAACAAACAGCTGATCTCCATGATGATGGCAGAGCTTCCTGTTGGGCTCTCCATTGAAATGGGAATAAAGTTGACACGCAGCAGACCTCCTTGTTAAAGAAATTGATGAGTGGCCTATCTCCATGATGTTGTCAGAGCCCTCTTCGAGGCTCGGGTTCTCATGGAAACTGTGATGGAAATGAAGTCGACGCGCGGCCGACCTCCTTGTTAAATAAATAGACGAGCGGCTGATCTTGATGATGATGGCAGAACTCCCTCTTGAGCTCTCCATGATCATGGGAAGAAAAAGGTTGTGCTCCATTGCGCACCTTATATTTACTTACTATTTTCCGCCTCATGGTGAAGCTGAGAGGATGCTAAGGACTCATTTGGCCTAGCAACGTCACCAGAGTGGATGTTAAGGACTTACAATGCCCAACAATGTCAACTTCTTCATTTGGTTCAGAAAATCACACTCCCCCAGACTGATCATTGTGGGGAGCTGTTTGGGTTGCCGCTGCACCGCATGTTTGGTTTGTCACTGCACCTTGTGTTTGGGTCACCGTTGCACCTCTTGTTTGGATTGCACCTGCACCTCGTGTTTGGGTCGCCGCTGCACCTCGTGTTTGGGTTGCCGTTGCACCTCGTGTTTGAGTAGCACTACCCTGCATGTCTGGGTTGCCAATGCACCGCGTGTTTTGGTTGCAGTTGTACATCGTGTTTGGGTCACAGCTGCATCTCGACTTTGGTTGCCCCTGCACCACGTGTTTGGGTCCCCGTTACACCTCATTTTTAACTCCATCTCGTCAGACATTTCAGTTTCTCCATGCGCTCCATCTGCATGCAATTCAGGCATCTTCCTCTCGTCGGACAGTTCCGTCTTGATGGTGTCAGCAGTGAAAGCGTTGCACAGGGCATCATTACCAGGGATTCCAGCCATCTTCCTTGAAACGATGGAAGGAAACATGCACAGTTCAAATGAATCTACACGGGATTGGTCACTCCGCGAGGCCAACGTCTAGGTGAGCTCGGCGACAACTTTCTCTCCCCATTTGAACCTCTTAAAAAGGACGTCAACAAAATTGTCGTTACAGAACAAGTTCAGAACTAATAAACTCTGTTCTAGAAATCTACCATGTCGCGAACGTGACCACCCCAGGTTGTCTAAGGGAGGTCAGGGTGAGGTGGTGCGTCGGCGATTTTCAATTGCGGGTACGTGCTCTCTTGGCTCGCTCGTGAAGACACCCCAGGACCGTTCATTGATTTCCCAATATCAGTTTAATAAAACAAAGTAACACACACACACCACAGTTTATAGTAAAACGATAGGATCAGATAGGGTATCTCGCTTTTTGTGCGTGGAAGTACAGAAGGAGAGACTGGTAATAGGAGCGTTTGTGTCGTACAGGACACTGCAGGTGCCTGTCAATGAATAGAGCGAGAATGATGGAGGGCGCGTGGTGTATACACTGGCTTGGTATACCCAATACGCACACCTACCTCCTACACCCTGGCCTGGGATGACAACCTCATCCCGCATGGTTTCACGTCACTTATATCAGGCGTACGCTACAGCCTCTTCCTTCAGACCAGACTGCCTCCGCCTGCGCCGTGTCGTGGTGTTCGAGATTAATTTTTCTGACTGAAAGTACATCAGAAAATTGAACAACATCACATTTGTTGGTGATTACGTCACAACAGGCTCTCAACAATAAATTTTGAATTTTCGTAGTTGACAGTGGTCATCCCGAGGATGCGGGCTTTGTACTTCACCCTAACAGACCCTGGAAGTTCTCTCTGCAAATCTCGACTGTGGGGAAGAAGACCCTCAAGTTCAATCATCAAAGTTTCAAGTTCAGATAGATTGTCTATTTCCCGATTACTTTTTCAAGAGAAAAACTGATACCCCGTGGCGTCGCGCGCTGTATGTAAAAAATATCTGAATTCGCAGAGTAATACACAGATTCGCCATCCCAGTTGCTTGCGTGTACAGGATGCGCGCGCGAAATGTGGTGAAGACTTTGTACATGCACGGTCGTGGCACAGTATGCAGACTGGCGCCCCAGGATGCACAGCGTCCACAGGTTCTTGGTTGGCTCTCTAGTAGTGTGAACAAACTGATGATTGTGATGCACGTGTGCGGCAGCGCTTTTGCCAGGGCGTGTCACAGAAATACAGCCTGTCTGCATGCATTGTCTGCGAGCGCCCACCTGATTACCCATTGGGGTCACAGATACCAGCGTATGGATTTGTTTTGAACTGTCATTAAAAAGAAACGTTGGTTGTAGTGATGTTCCCAGATTTTGGTCGTGATTAGTCAAATGAGACTCCAGAAGGTGGATACTATCAAAAATCTGCGAGACAGTGATAAATGTCGCAGGAGATCTCCGTCAGAATGTGCGACCGTATACACAAAGGAAGAATGTGAGATTTATTCTCAACAACCGATAAACTCTCATCTCTTCGTGACTGGGCCACACCTCTTGTAGGTCCTCAAGATGATAATTCAAAAAAGAATCCTTACAACTGTTCTGAAAGGTTATGTGGTACAGGTCCTATAGACCCGATTCTAAGGTCCTTAACTCTGTTCAAAAAACCACAAACTTCTCGCGAACTCCCAGACTGCTGATTGGCAGGGAGTTGCGTGTGTATCATGCACGTACACATGAATTTATGTAATATTTGTTGTCAAGTGATTTATCGACTCGCAGATTCTGAGATGTTCGTTTGCCCGACGTGTCTACCCTCTCCATCACAGGGACCGCCCGAAACAACCCTCTTGTTAAGTTCAAGTTTTGGAACTAGGTGCGCCCAGCATCTAAATCTCGTGATGGGACGCTCAACATGATAGATCATGTCTCCTGAGAAGGGGAAAGAGATTTTTTTCGGCTTTGAAAGTTTGTTTTGACATTTAAGATTGCCTGGTAAAGTAAGTACACGTCTGTTCTCGTCACATTGGTACACGGAAACACACTATGAAGGTAGGCTGAGATCGGGTCCTACAGTTATATACATCGCACTCATTCTTTGAGTGTGTACTTCATGTTTGGTTATTCACAACCCCCCCACCCCAAAAAATGTCATCATTCAAGAAACGGTCCTCCAAATTGGTAAAAGGAAGTATACTTTCTTTCTTTTTGTTATCCATACATGCTATTTTTATCTGTCCACACGTACCAATTTCTTTAAAAACATATGGACAGATCTAAAGCATGTAGACGATGGGCTGCTTGTCAATCTTTTCGGCCAGCGGGATTATCTCCGGCGCCCTCATTGGTACCACCTGTGTTGCAGTGTGTCGCAATGTGAAGCGGTGTGTTGAATTGTGTTACAACACTCATGTATGGAGGTCACGCAAATGAAATGTGTCACGGTGAATGTGTGTACATGAGAGGGCGTCAGCATGTGCGCAAATTGATGCGTCAAGAACGCGTGAAACACAGGAAAGAGGGAACTGTTGCACGAATCAAACACGTGTTCCTTTGTGTTATAGTGTGTTACAGCCTTTTACAGTGAGCTGCAGAGGCTGTTGCGGTAGCGTAATGAAGAGTGTTGCAGTGGGTTGTAGTGTGATGCACCATATTGCAGTTTGTTGCAGTGTGAGGTAGTGTGTGGCAGGTATTCTAGTATGGTAGTTATTCTATTGTGGCATACAGACTGGAAGAGAGAGAGACAGAGAGCGAGGAAGAGATTGAGACAGAGAGCGACAGGGGGGAGCGACAGGGAGAGAGAGGGCGTGCGCGACAGGGAATGGAGAGAGGACGAGAGAGAAAAACAGAAAGAGAGAGGACAGGAGGGAGAGACCCATGACAGTCAAATTCATGTGAGCATGTGTTTGGGTAAGAAAAAGGAAAAGTCAGTGAGATAAATAAAAATCGAGGAATGAGGGAGCAAAGTGAAAGAGAATGATTTTGAGAAGGGGAGCGAGCGGTTCAGAGAAAGTTCGAAGAGAACAAGAATGAGAGAACAAGGAAAGGAAAGCAAGAGAAAAGGGGGTGGGAGTGGTAAAGAGAAAGCGCGAAAGCGTGGGGGCGAGCGAGCGCGAAAAAGACAAAGAGAGAGAGAGAGAATGTACAAGCTCAAGTCCTCAGTATGGTCCAAATATTCATTTGATATACATATGCGTACCTGTATTTGCGTAAAAACATAGATGGATATATCCAATTCTAATCATGTGATATATGTAAATATGTGATGTATGCACATTTGTACATGTACATTGAAGTTTATACTCACGATAGTCTGCATAACAGTCCTCGGCACAACCACAGTCTGAACTGGGCTTATGGGGATGTTTATGAGGCCAGTCGTATTCAGCATAGGCCCCATACTGCCCATAGGTCCCACACTCCCGCCCATTGGTCCCATTGATCCCTAGTAAAAACAAAAAAATTGTGAGCGCTGTGTCAGAATAGTTCGCCTGTCCGGTAGGTCCGATTGGTCTCATTGTTGGCGGTTGTGAAGGCGGACATATGTTCTGTGTACTTTTATTTGCGTGTGTGTTGATTCGTGGACTCAAGCATCAACCGCATATTAAGATCTCATGATTATTAATTTTACACGTATTCACCGCACAGCCACAAACGACAGGCAGACAGCAGGGACAACAACAAAAAAAACCATCATCATTGGCCGTCCGTACGTGGGCACCGCAGAACCCATACCGCTGTAGACAGGCACTGATGAGCCCATAGGCTGGAATGCCTGTTTGCCGTTGCGGAAGGGTTAGAGAGAAATTTTTGAAAGACCGCTTTCTCTCTGGCACAAAAGAGCGTCAATCAAAACGACCTCTCTCTCTTTCTGTCCCTCGCTCTCTCTCACACATACACACATATATATACACACACTCACACGCACGCACACCACGCACACGCACACACGTGCATACGCAAGAGCTAAGACACACAGCCTGGCTGTGCAACATAACCAGACGTAGAAAGAGCAAGCTGAACGACAGGCGGAGCACAACAAAAAGTGGCGCGACTGAGGCAGGATCTCCCCGCTGGAAGAGCTGACACGCGCCATATCTAAAAAGCATGACCGAATTTGCAGGGCAATACACGGATTCGCCAGCCCAGTTGCTCGCGTGTGCAAGATTCGCGCGCACAATGCGGCGAAGAACATGCACATGCACCGCGCAAAGCATGAGACTTGTCGCTCAGGATGCGCGGCCATCCGCAGCTTCTTGCCCGGGCTCCCTTGCGGTGAAGCAGTGTGCGCGCGTTGCGATGTATAAGTGCGTGTGTCAGGGTGTGGCACAGAAATACGGCCGGTCTGCAATGTCTGCAAGCGCCCACCTGGTTGCCCATTGGCGTCGCAGACATTTTTTGTTTTCAATAAAAAAACGTTGATTTTTTTGTTTTTTTATCCAATAAAAAAATATTGATTCTAGTCGTTTTCCCGCAGTTTGTCGTGAGTAGTCAAACGAGACTCCTCAATATGATCACTATCAAAAAGCTGCCAGGAGCAGAAAGGCTCCCTCTGCAGCGCTGGAAGGGCATGGTTGGCAGCCCGCTGACTCGCAAACAGGTATTTGTGTATGATGCTTGTGCAAATGAATGATTCTAGCATGCATCAATGTATTTTTTGTTGTATCGACGATGCGTCAAACCTGTGCAAGGAGTCTGTTTTGCGAAATCATAGAATCTCACATGCGCATGAACTAAATCAAAATACCCCCATGCTGTGCAGGTGTGTTACAGGCCTGCCGCCAAAAACATCGTGTGTGCCGTCAGCAACGAAGAGCCCATTGAGGAACTCACGGAGAAGACGAAGACGAACCTGGTAATATTCTGCTTTGTGAATTTCGTAATGCACATGCGGCGTGCACATGAGCACGACAGCCCTACAAACTAACACAGTGTTGTAAATTTGTGTTCACGCGCTCTCCCTATGCAGATCGCGAAATGTGCACGGGTGGTAAAAACATGGATGAGTCGCACGAACAAGAACACGTGCCAGACGCAGGAGGATTGTGAGCCGAAAAGTGTGCTGCACATTTTTTGCGATTCGAGCTCTTGAAATTGCAGGCTTTATCAGGAAGGCTCTACTTGTCTTTGGACGAGTGTCTGCGCAGCGACCACGGGAGCACATTTTCATAGATTCACTATACATACTTACAGATTGACAGAAAGACAGATCTACATGTGTCTGCACAAAATTTCGGGTGCAATGTCGCACGTGACCAATATTTGCAAGCACCATGCACGAGGACATACAGCAACAATACTGGCAGCATGTAGTTTCGCCTGTTTCCTTTCCTTATTTACCAGTGTGTCAGCTGCGACACCCCTCTTGTTGGGACAGCAGCACACATTGCAACATCACATCGAACTGCAACACGCGCAACATTTGGCGGGAGCCGTGAAGAGCGGTGCAATTGCCATTGCTCCTGAAAGCACGAGGGGGTCCCATTCAAATGCGAATCCAAATTCGAATGTGAATAATCCCAAGTCGGAGTCAAGCTCCAAAATAGTGAAGGGGGGGTTGACGAGCAGCGTTATGGACGCAAGCACGCGGGGATCCCAAGGCGAGGGCTCGTCAAATTACCCGCCACAAACAAACACGTTAAAAACACGCGCCTACGCTGAGAATGACGCGTTTGTCGTAAAGACGGAAAGCGCTAGAAATGTGACCATTTCGCGTGATTCTGTACGAATCGTCAGCGATATTCTAGTGGAAACTGGCGCCACTCTGCGATTTAGCTTGGAGGGAGGCGGCGGCGGGGGGGGCGGTGTTCTTGAGATGACTCGGAATATTACGGTATGATATTGTTGTGTGGGTGTGTGATTTGTTGAGTGTACCGGTATTGTGCGTGTGTGTGTGTTTGGGGTGTGTTTGTGTTTGTGTGTGTGTGTGTGTGTGTGTGTGTGTGTGTGTGTGTGTGTGTGTGTGTGTGTGTGTGTGTGTGTGTGTGTGTGTGTGTGTGTGTGTGTGTGTGGGTGG
>Ga0105051_10004465_pt1 | contig 16152 bp, 10 predicted proteins | sample FRY02_FD_78383 | JGI IMG/M metagenome (GOLD analysis project Ga0105051, IMG submission 78383) | Freshwater microbial communities from Lake Fryxell liftoff mats and glacier meltwater in Antarctica - FRY-02 (megahit assembly) | ecosystem: Environmental > Aquatic > Freshwater > Ice > Glacier... | reverse complement strand
TCACCAGAGCGGGAAACTGCCACCAGTTCGCCGCTGATACGTTGCACCGTTTTCAGGTTATGCAGACGAACGGTGCCACCATGCTTGACCTGGATGTTGTCGACAGCGGTCGCTCTGGATGCTGCGCCACCGATGTGGAACGTCCGCATGGTGAGCTGCGTTCCTGGCTCGCCGATGGACTGGGCAGCGATTACACCGACTGCCTCGCCGATATTGACCACATGGCCACGCGCTAGATCACGCCCGTAGCAGGTGCTGCAGATTCCGTAGTGCGTGTCACAGGTGATTGCCGAACGCACCATGATCTCGTCGATACCCAGCCCGTCCAGCCGATCCACCCACGTCTCGTCGAGCATCGTTCCCTGTTCGATGATGATCGTCTTTCCGTCCACCGCGTAAACGTTCTGCGCAGCCACACGTCCAAGTACACGATCCTTCAATGGTTCGACTACATCGCCGCCTTCGATGATGGCGCTGATCGTCAATCCATTCTCGGTACCACAATCATCCTCTGTGATAACCACATCCTGAGCCACGTCCACCAGTCGTCGCGTCAGATAACCGGAGTTTGCAGTTTTCAGCGCTGTATCAGCGAGACCTTTGCGTGCACCGTGAGTGGAAATGAAGTATTCATTGACGTTGAGCCCTTCGCGGAAGTTCGCCGTAATCGCGTTTTCAATGATGCTGCCATCAGGACGGGTCATGAGACCACGCATGCCAGCCAGCTGCCGGATCTGCGCCGGTGATCCACGCGCACCCGAATCCGCATACATGTAGACGCTGTTGAACGAAGCCTGCTCGACCCGTTCACCTTTGGAGTTTGTCACCACCTCTTTGGAAATACCTTCCATCATCGAGCGCGCAACCAGGTCGTTTGCTCGCGACCAGATGTCGACCACCTTGTTGTACTTCTCCCCCTGGGTAACCAGACCGGAGGCGTACTGTGCTTCAATTTCAGCAACTTCCCGTTCGGCTTCACCGATGATCTCGCCTTTGTCCCGCGGGATGACAAAGTCGTCAACACCAATGGACGATCCAGAGGTCGTCGAGTATGCAAACCCGGTGTACATGAGCTGGTCGGCAAATATCACCGTTTCCTTGAGACCGACATTGCGGTAGCACTCGTTGATCAGTCGCGATATCGACTTTTTGTCCATGGCCTTGTTGACCAATTCGAACGAGAGACGATTTGGCACGACCTCATAAAAAAGTGCCCTACCTACGGTTGTATCGTAGACCTTTCGACGAGGACGGAAATGGCCTGCGTCGTCTTCAACCTGCTCAGATATTCGTACTTTCACCCGTGCGTGCAGATCCACTTCATCGCAGATGTAGGCACGATGCGCTTCGTTGACATCCGCAAACATGCGACCCTCGCCCTTGGCCCCAATCCGGTCGCGTGTCATGTAATACACGCCAAGGACCACGTCCTGCGAAGGAACGATGATCGGTTCACCACTGGCCGGTGAGAGGATGTTGTTGGTGGACATCATCAGCGCACGAGCTTCGAGCTGGGCTTCCAGTGTCAGTGGCACATGCACTGCCATCTGGTCGCCATCGAAATCAGCGTTGTACGCCGTGCACACCAGAGGATGCAGCTGAATTGCTTTACCTTCGATCAGCACCGGCTCGAATGCCTGGATACCCAGGCGGTGAAGCGTCGGCGCCCTGTTGAGCAGCACGGGGTGCTCACGAATGACTTCCGCAAGAATGTCCCAGACTTCGGCCGTCTCGCGCTCCACCATCTTCTTGGCAGCCTTGATCGTGGTTGCCAGACCACGAGTCTCAAGTTTGCCGAAGATGAACGGCTTGAACAGTTCGAGTGCCATCTTCTTTGGCAATCCGCACTGATGCAGTCGAAGTGTCGGACCCACGACAATGACCGACCGTCCGGAGTAGTCGACCCGCTTACCGAGCAGGTTCTGGCGGAATCGGCCCTGCTTGCCCTTGATCATGTCTGCCAGAGACTTCAACGGCCGCTTGTTGGAGCCGGTGATAGCTCTGCCGCGTCGACCGTTGTCGAGCAGAGCATCCACTGCTTCCTGCAGCATCCGCTTTTCGTTGCGCACGATGATGTCAGGCGCAGAAAGATCAAGCAGGCGCTTCAATCGATTGTTGCGATTGATCACTCGACGATAAAGATCGTTGAGATCTGACGTGGCAAACCGGCCGCCATCCAGCGGCACGAGTGGTCGCAGATCAGGTGGCAGCACCGGTAGCACGTTCATGATCATCCAGTCGGGCTTGTTGCCCGATCGCTGGAATGCTTCCATCAGTTTGAGACGCTTGGACAACTTCTTGATCTTGGTTTCCGAATTGGTCGCCGGTATTTCTTCCCGCAAGCGAAGGATTTCGCTATCGAGTTCAAGTGCCTTGAGCAATTCCTGTACGGCTTCAGCGCCCATACGCGCGTCAAATTCGTCGCCGTACTCTTCGAGTTTGGTGTAGTACTCCTCATCGGAGAGCAGCTGACCGACTTGCAGATCTGTCAGACCAGGATCAATGACCGCGTAGTATTCGAAATACAGTACACGTTCAATATCCCGCAGGGTCATGTCGAGCAGCAGTCCGATACGACTCGGCAGTGACTTCAAGAACCAGATGTGCGCGACCGGACTTGCCAGTTCAATATGCCCCATGCGTTCGCGACGCACTTTTGTGAGTGTGACTTCAACACCACACTTCTCGCAGATCACACCGCGATGTTTGAGTCGCTTGTACTTGCCACACAGGCACTCATAGTCCTTGATTGGTCCGAAAATCCGCGCGCAGAACAGTCCGTCGCGTTCCGGCTTGAAAGTCCGATAATTGATGGTCTCCGGCTTTTTGACCTCGCCATAGGACCATGATCGGATCAAGTCCGGGGAGGCAAGGCCGATTTTGAGCGCATCGAAATCGTCGACGCTGCCCTGAGCCTTCAACAAATTCAGAAGATCTTTCACTTACACGCTCCTATTCAGCTTCCAGCTCTATGTTGATCGCCAGCGATCGGATTTCCTTCACGAGTACATTGAAGGACTCCGGCATACCAGGTTCCATCCGGAAGTCGCCATCCACAATATTCTTGTACATCTTCGTGCGTCCGTTGACGTCGTCTGACTTGACCGTCAGCATCTCCTGCAACGTATACGCTGCACCGTATGCCTCCAGCGCCCACACTTCCATCTCTCCGAACCGTTGCCCGCCGAACTGCGCCTTACCACCCAATGGCTGCTGGGTAACCAGGCTGTAGGATCCCGTAGAGCGGGCATGCATCTTGTCATCGACAAGGTGGTTCAACTTGAGCATGTACATGTAGCCGACCGTCACCGGGCGATCAAATTTTTCGCCCGTTCGACCATCAAACAGTGTGGTTTGTCCGCTCGCCGGCAGCCCGGCAATTTCCAGCATCCGCTTGATCTCTGTTTCGGTAGCTCCATCAAACGCAGGCGTGGCGATTGGCAGGCCTCCCTTAAGGTTGGTGGCCAATTCGAGAATCTCGGTATCCGTCAGAGAATCAAGATCAACCTTCCGTTGACCGACCCCGTTATAAACCTTGTCAAGGTAGGCCCGAACCTCGCCAACCTTGGCGTGCACTTCCAGCATTCTGGTGATCTGCTCACCAACACCTTTTACTGCCCAGCCAAGATGCGCTTCGAGTACCTGGCCAACGTTCATGCGACTCGGCACGCCCAGCGGGTTCAGGACGATGTCCACCGGCTGACCATTTTCGTCGTAGGGCATGTCCTCAACCGGCATGATCACCGAGATAACACCTTTGTTCCCGTGCCGACCGGCCATTTTGTCACCAGGCTGAATGCGTCGCTTTATCGCAAGATAGACCTTCACGATTTTCAGCACGCCAGGCGCAAGATCGTCCCCACTCTCCAGTTTGGTTTTCTGGTCTTTGAAGGTAGCATCCTGCTGCTCCTTCTTGTCCTTGAGGTGTTGCTCGGCCGCGTCCAGCTGATTGTTGAGTGCATCATCGACCATTCGAATCTTGAACCACTCATCATTTGCAATACCTGCCAGGTACTCGCTGTCTATGACGCCGCCTTTGGCCAATCCCGGCGCACTTGCTGCCTTGTTACCAAGCAGTGCTCTACGCAGCCGCTCAAAGGCATCAATTTCCACGATCCGGAATTCATCAGCGAGGTCTTTGCGAACCTGGGCCAGTTGTTGCTGTCCGATGTCCTTGGCGCGCTGGTCCTTCTCGACGCCGTCTCGCGTGAACACCTGAACATCAATAACAGTTCCCTTCACACTGGTCGGCACGCGCAGACTGGTGTCCTTCACGTCCGAGGCTTTTTCACCAAAAATCGCTCGCAGAAGTTTTTCTTCCGGAGTGAGCTGGGTTTCGCCCTTTGGTGTGACCTTGCCAACGAGGATGTCACCGGCGAGTACTTCTGCGCCGATGTAAACCACTCCCGATTCGTCCAGCTTCGAGAGCGCGCCTTCGCCGACGTTCGGAATATCGCAGGTAATCTCTTCAGGTCCCAGCCGGCTATCACGCGCCACACAGGTGAGCTCCTGAATGTGGATACTGGTGAACCGATCCTCCTGGACGACCCGCTCGGATACCAGGATTGAGTCTTCGTAGTTGTAACCATTCCAGGGCATGAAGGCGATGCGCATATTCTGCCCGAGCGCCAACTCACCCTTGTCAACAGACGGGCCATCGGCCAGAACATCACCGCGAGCAATGATGTCTCCAGGCTTCACCAGCGGCCTCTGGTTGATACACGTACTCTGGTTTGAGCGGGTGAATTTAGTGAGATTGTAGATGTCCACACCGGCTTCGCCAGCAGACGTTTCCGCATCCGCGACACGGACCACGATACGGCCAGCGTCAACACTGTCGACAACACCGCCACGAGAGGCAATCGCACAGACTCCAGAGTCCCTGGCCACCGCACGTTCCATCCCGGTACCGATCAACGGCTTCTCTGCACGAAGCGTCGGTACCGCCCGACGCTGCATGTTGCTGCCCATCAGCGCCCGGTTGGCGTCATCGTGTTCCAGAAACGGGATCAGCGCTGCTGCGACTGACACGACCTGTTTCGGAGAGACGTCCATATAGTCGACGTTCTCGCGATTGGTCCGTGTGAACTCATTCTGATGACGTACATCCACCATGTCCTGCGTGAACCGACTTTCGCTGTCGAGAATCGCGCTTGCCTGGGCAATGATGAACTCGGCCTCGTCGATGGCGGACAGGTAGTCAACCTGATTGGAGACCTTGCCATCAATTACCTTTCTGTACGGTGACTCGAGGAAGCCATATTCATTGGTGCGAGCATAGGTGGCCAGACTGTTGATCAGTCCAATGTTCGGGCCTTCCGGGGTTTCGATCGGACAGACGCGACCATAGTGTGTTGGATGCACATCGCGCACTTCGAACCCGGCGCGCTCTCGCGTCAGACCACCCGGCCCGAGTGCAGAAACGCGACGTTTATGAGTTACTTCCGACAAGGGATTGTTCTGGTCCATGAACTGGGACAGCTGACTGGATCCAAAGAACTCCTTGACCGCCGCTGCTACCGGTTTGGCGTTGATCATGTCTTGTGGCATGAGACCTTCGCTCTCGGCAAGACTCAATCGCTCTTTCACTGCACGCTCAACCCGGATCAAGCCTACACGAAACGCGTTTTCAGCCATCTCGCCGACACTGCGAACACGCCGATTACCCAGGTGGTCGATATCATCAACGGTCCCTTTGCCGTTGCGAATGTCGATCAACGTTCGCAATACATCGATGATGTCTTCCCTCGCCAGCGTGCCTTCGCCAACTATCTCTTCGCGACCAAGGCGTCGGTTGAACTTCATTCGTCCAACGTTTGTGAGGTCATAACGCTCGGAAGAGAAGAACAGGTTGTTGAACAGGTTCTCTGCTGCGTCTTTGGTCGGTGGTTCTCCAGGACGCATCATTCGATAAATTTCGACCAACGCTTCCAGGCGATTGCTGGAAGGATCGATTCGGAGTGTGTCCGACATGAAAGGACCACAATCAAGTTCGTTGGTGTAGATCGTCTCGATGTCCTTAACGCCCGACTTCTGCAGCTTGTCGAGAATTTCGTTGGTAATGATCGTGTTGCACGAAACGATGATCTCACCCGTCGCTTTATCAACAAGATCCCGTGCAACGGTGCGTTCGAGCAGATATTCCCGCGGTACATCCAGTGTCTTCAGGCCACTCTGCTCCAGGAGCCGCACGTGTCTTGCGGTAACCCGCTTGCCCGCCTCTACAATGACACGCCCGCTTTGATCGGCGATATCAATGGTCGCCACATCACCCCGGAGACGCTCAGGAATGAGATCGATCGTGAATCCATCGGCTTTCACGTGAAACACGTTTTTCGCAAAGAAGAGATCAAGAATTTCTTCTGATTTGTATTCAAGCGCGCGCAACAGGATCGTCGCCGGCAACTTACGTCGACGGTCGATACGCACAAACACACAATCCTTCGGGTCAAATTCAAAGTCGAGCCACGAGCCCCGATAAGGAATGACTCGCGCCGAATAGAGCAGCTTGCCAGATGAATGTGTCTTGCCGCGGTCGTGGTCGAAAAACACACCTGGCGATCTGTGGAGCTGGGAGACAACTACACGTTCAGTACCATTCACAACAAACGTACCGTTTTCGGTCATGAGCGGAATTTCGCCCATGTAGACTTCCTGCTCTTTGACGTCCTTGATGGCTTTGTTGCCGGACTCCTTGTCATAAATGATCAGTCGTACCTTGACCCGCAGCGGCGCAGCATAGGTGGAGCCACGGAGCATGCACTCCTTCACGTTGAACGGCGGTGTGCCAAGCCGGTAGTCGACATACTCAAGTGCAGCGCTTCCGGAATAACTGACTATCGGAAATACAGAGCGAAACGCCGTATGGAGGCCGACGTCCGATCGTTGTTCCGGGCTTTTTCCAATCTGGAGGAAGTGGCTGTAGGAGTCGACCTGGATAGCTAGCAGATAGGGCAACTCGACTGCCTCGGGAAGTTTGCCAAAGTCCTTCCGAATGCGCTTTTTCTCGGTAAAGCTATACGCCATACGTTTCTCCCAGAAGTGTTACGTTACCCTGCCCGCTGATGTTTCGACCACCAGGCAACGACCAAAGGCCAGCACGCAGGATTTCCCGCGTGCCAGCCCGCTTTCAGAACAGCAGTAGCGCGTTATCAACGCGGACTACTTCAACTCCACCGTAGCGCCAGCTTCCTCGAGCTGCTTCTTCACATCTTCAGCTTCAGCCTTGCTGATGCCTTCTTTCACGTTCGACGGTGCCTGATCAACTACATCCTTGGCTTCTTTCAGACCCAGACCAGTCAGGGCGCGAACTACCTTGATGACGTTGACCTTTTTGTCACCAACCGTTTTCAAGACCACTGTGAATTCAGTCTGCTCTTCGACCACTGCACCAGCGCCGTCTGCGGCTGCAGGCGGTGCTGCCGCAACTGCAACCGCTGCGGTAACTCCAAATTTCTCTTCCATCGCCGAGATCAACTCGACTACATCCATCACGCTCATCTGAGCGATCGCCTCAAGAATTTCGTCTTTGGACAATGCCATTATGTGTTCTCCTGATTTCTCTCAATTCGTGCTGTTCGTGCTGACAGTCAAACTGCCGCCTCTTTTTGGTCTCGAATGGCCGCAATCGTACGGACCAGCTTGCCGGGAACTTCGTTCATCGTGCGAGCCAGTTTTGCGATTGGCGCCTGCAGTACCGCCAACAACATCGCCAGTGCCTGCTCCTTGGTCGGGAGCTTCGCCAGACGATCAATATCACTGGGCGCAAGCAACTTGCCGCCGATCGACAGCGCTTTCACCCGGAGTTTGTCGTACTCCTTCGCGCAGTCTTTCAGCAAGCGAGCAGCAGCGCCGGGATCATCCTTCGAAAATGCCAGCAGAGTCGGACCGGTAAGTGCCTCCTGGAGACACTCATACTCCGTTCCTTGCAACGCTCGACGAGCGAGCGTGTTCCGAATGACACGAAGGTAAACACCTGACTCACGCGCCCTCTTGCGCATGCTCGTCAGCTGCGTCACCGTCATACCCCGGTAATCTGCCAACACTGCCGAAAGGGCTTTCACCGCAACTTCGTTGACCTCGGCAACAATGATCTGTTTTTGCTCGAGTCTCAGTGCCACTGTTTACTCCTTGGATATCGCCGATATCCGTTGTGTTTATTCACGCACTTGCACTGCGTGAACCCTACGGCGACTCCAAGCCAGGAACACACTGCGTCCCACGGAATTGAGCCAGGCCGTCTGCGTAGGCATTGCATTAAGGCCTGTGTACCGAAGTACCGGCCGCCATACGGTTTTTGACGGTTGTGTTGCCAACCCGAACAAACGGGGGGCAACACCCCTTCAAACTTGTCAGATCAAGAACACTCCAGGTCTTCAGGCCTCCAACGAAGCCTGATCTACCAACACTCCCGGTCCCATCGTCGTCGAGAGCATGATCTTTTTCAGGTAGATGCCTTTTGCAGAAGCTGGTTTCGCCCGCCGTAGATCACTCAGCAACGCTTCAAGGTTTTCCTTCACCTGCAACGAACCAAAACCGACTTTGCCCAGGCTGCCATGAATGATTCCTGCCTTGTCAGTACGAAACTGTACCTGGCCGGCTTTTGCATTCTTGACTGCCGTCGCGACATCCGGGGTAACGGTCCCGGTCTTCGGGTTTGGCATCAGGCCGCGAGGGCCGAGAATTTTTCCCAACTGGCCGACAATGCGCATGGTATCTGGAGATGCAATCACGACATCAAAGTCGAGATTGCCAGCCTTCACTTGCTCGGCGAGATCTTCGAGACCAACAATGTCGGCTCCCGCACTTTTGGCTGCTTCTGCGGCCGCGCCTTGCGCGAATACCGCAACCCGCGTTGTCTTGCCGGTACCGTGGGGCAAGGTCGTCGCGCCACGGACCACTTGATCAGACTTGCGTGGATCGACTCCGAGATTGATGGAGACATCGATGGACTCCACGAATTTTGTTTTGGCAATTTCAGTCAGCAGGTCAACCGCTTCATTGATCGGATACGCCTTGGTTCGATCAACTTTGCTCTGGATCATCTGCATCCGTTTTGTGAGCTTAGGCATCTATACTCCCTCCACATCAATTCCGGCACTACGCGCGCTGCCCGCGATGGTCCTCACGGCAGCATCAAGATCAGCGGCGGTCAGGTCAGGCATCTTCAGTTTTGCAACTTCTTCAAGCTGAGCCCGAGTCGCCTTGCCAACCTTTACAGAGTTCGGAGTCGCACTTCCCTTGGAGATACCGATTGCCTTTCGAAGTAATACCGACGCCGGGGGCGTCTTCATGATGAAGGTGTACGAACGGTCGGAATAAACCGTGATGATCACGGGTATCGGCAACCCCAATTCAAGATGCTGAGTCTGGGCATTGAAGGACTTACAGAAGTCCATGATGTTTACCCCATGCTGACCCAGTGCCGGTCCAACCGGTGGACTGGGATTGGCCTGTCCGGCCTTCACCTGCAACTTGACGTATGCAGTGATCTTGCTTGCCATATATGCTCCTGTGTGGGTCCTAGCGTACTGCCGTCAAAGGCTCGTACTCCCCGCCTACGTTTACCTCAAGCCAAGTCGACTCTGAGGCTCGTTTTGTTTGCGCCAGCTGTGCCGCATGCGCCTGCTCTACACGGCCCGACGAGTGGACCGGGCATTTCGTCAAGCCTTTTCGACCTGACTGAAATCAAGCTCGACCGGGGTCGAGCGACCGAAAATGGTAACTGCTACATTGAGGCGGTTTTTCTCGTAATTCACTTCCTCGACGATGCCGTTAAAGTCGTTGAATGGCCCATCTACTACTCGAACCACTTCGCCAGGCTCGAAGACAGTTTTGGGCGTTGCCTTCTCGCTGCCAACCCGGATTCGGTCAAGAATCGACTGCGCTTCCTTGTCCGACAATGGGGCAGGCCTATCAGCTTTGCCGCCTATGAATCCCATGACTCGCGGTGTTTCTTTAACCAGATGCCACGTCTCGTCATTCAGTTCCATTTCCACCAGGACGTATCCGGGAAAGAACTTCCGCTCGCTGCGCCGCTTCTGGCCGGCCCGCATCTCAACCACTTCTTCAGACGGCACCAGAATTTCGTTGAAAAATTCTCCTAACGATGAAAGTGCGACACGTTCTTTCAAAGCTCGCGCCACACTCTTCTCGAAACCGGAATAGGCGTGCACGACGTACCATCTTTTTGCCATTTCGCATTTATCCTGTTTACGCCGTAGAACCGGTAACTCGAGACCCGAAACAACCAACTCCAAGCCCACTGTTATCCGATGACCGCTGTCACCAAGGCGCTCAGCGCCCAATCCAGCAACCACAGCAACATTGAGAAGATCGCTATCAAGACAAGCACCACAAGTGTTGTCTGGGTTGTTTCCTGATTAGTCGGCCACACGACACGCCGTATTTCACTACGCGCGCCGCGCATCAACTCGAGCGCATCCGCACCCTTGCCGGTGAGAGAAGCGACGTAGATTGCAGCTCCTCCCACCAAAAGCACCCCTAATACACGTACCAACAAGGACTGGTCTTGAAAGTACCAGTTCCCGACGATGGCAGCAGCAGCCAGAATGGCGACGACGAGCCATTTGGCCCAATCCAGCGCTGTCGATGCACCGACATCGGAACTAGTACTCACGCGTATCAAACCCCATTCTTGCCAGTAGTGGCAGGCCAGGAGGGAATCGAACCCCCAACCTGCGGTTTTGGAGACCGCCGCTCTGCCAATTGAGCTACTGGCCTAATGCTACGTATACCCATCAAAAACGAAAGCCCACTTCGATTCCGCCTCTTCAGGTGACTCGAAGCCCTTCCAGTCTACTTCACGATCTGGGTAACAACACCCGAGCCAACCGTTCGGCCACCTTCGCGGATCGCAAACCGCTGCTTCAACTCCATCGCAATCGGACTGATCAACTCAACGTTCATCCGGATGTTGTCCCCAGGCATCACCATCTCAACACCTTCCGGCAACTCCACCGATCCCGTCACGTCCGTCGTCTCAAAGAAAAACTGCGGCCGATAGCCCTTGAAAAACGGCGTGTGCCGGCCTCCCTCATCCTTCGACAACACGTACACCTCAGCCTCAAACACCGTATGCGGCGTCGTCGTGCCCGGCTTCGCCAATACCTGTCCGCGCTCAACGTCATCCCGCTTCGTACCACGCAGCAGTATGCCAACGTTCTCCCCTGCCCGACCTTCGTCCAGCAGCTTCCGGAACATCTCCACACCCGTGCACGTCGTCTTCGTCGTCGGCCGGATCCCTACAATCTCAACTTCATCTCCAACCTTCACAATCCCTCGACTGATCCGACCCGTCACCACCGTCCCGCGACCAGAAATCGAAAACACGTCCTCAATCGGCATCAAAAACGGCAGCTCAACCGGTCGCTGCGGCTCCGGGATGTACTCATCCAACGCAGCCACCAGCTTCTTCACCGACTCAACGCCCAACTCGCTCTGCTCCCCTTCCAGCGCCTTCAGCGCACTTCCAATCACAATCGGCGTGTCATCACCCGGAAACTCGTACTTGTCCAGAAGCTCACGCACTTCCATCTCGACCAGTTCAAGCAACTCAGCGTCATCAACCATGTCCGCCTTGTTCATGAACACCACAATACGCGGGACCCCAACCTGTCGTGCCAGCAGAATGTGCTCCCGGGTCTGCGGCATCGGACCATCCGCCGCACTCACCACCAGTATCGCCCCATCCATCTGCGCCGCACCCGTAATCATGTTCTTCACATAGTCCGCGTGCCCAGGACAGTCAACGTGCGCGTAATGCCGTTTCGCACTCTCGTACTCAACGTGACTCGTCGAAATCGTAATCCCGCGTGCCTTCTCTTCCGGCGCATTGTCAATCTGATCAAACGCCTTGAACTCACCCCCAAACTGCTCCGCACACACCTTCGTCAACGCCGCCGTCAACGTCGTCTTCCCATGGTCAACATGACCAATCGTCCCCACGTTCACGTGCGGCTTCTTCCGCTGAAACTTCTCTTTTCCCATCTCTGGATCTCCGGGTAGGTTGTGCGTCAGTTTTTCTTGATGATGCCCTGGGCAATGCTGTCAGGGACTTCTGCGTACTTGTGCGGCTCCATCGTGTAGGTCGCGCGACCTTGTGTCGCAGACCGCAGATCGGTCGAGTATCCAAACATCTCGGACAACGGCACATCGGCCCGGATGATCTTGCCTGCCGGATTTTCATCCATGCCAAGGATGATCCCGCGACGACGGTTGAGGTCGCCCACGACATCACCCATGTAATCGTCGGGGGTCACGACCTCGACACTCATGATTGGCTCGAGAATGGCCGGACGGGCCTTGAGCGCCGCGTCCCGCAGAGCCATGGAGCCTGCAATCTTGAACGCCATTTCTGACGAGTCGACTTCGTGAAACGATCCGTCGAACAAGGTTGCCTTGACTCCGATCAGGGGGTATCCAGCCAGCACGCCGTTTTCCATCTGTTCGCGAATGCCCTTGTCGACAGCAGGAATGTACTCACGCGGAACGACGCCGCCCGCGATCGCATCAACAAACTGATAGGCCGCATTACCTTCTTCGTCCACATGCGGCTCGATCGTGATCCAGACATGCCCATATTGGCCACGACCGCCAGTCTGCCGAACAAACTTGCCTTCCTGCTCAACCTTGGCGCGAATCGTTTCACGATACGCAACCTGTGGCTTGCCGATGTTGGCCTCGACACTGAATTCCCGGCGCATCCGATCCACGATGATATCGAGGTGAAGCTCGCCCATTCCGGAGATGATTGTCTGACCGGATTCTGGATCCGTGCGTACCCGGAACGAGGGGTCTTCCTGCGCAAGCTTGCCGAGCGCTACACCCATCTTTTCCTGATCTGCAGTCGACTTCGGCTCTACCGCGACAGAAATAACTGGTTCAGGGAACTCCATCCGCTCGAGTTGAATGATGCTGTTCATCGCACACAGGGTGTCGCCGGTGCTCGCATCCTTCAGACCGATGGCGGCGGCGATGTCGCCGGCATAAACCTCTCGAATCTCGTCTCGCTGGTTGGCGTGCATCTGCACCATTCGACCAACACGCTCACGCTTACCACGCGTGGAGTTGAAAATCTGGTCGCCGGAATTGAGCGATCCCGAGTAGACGCGGAAAAACGTCAACGTACCAACAAACGGGTCAGTCGCAATTTTGAACGCCAGCGCAGAAAACGGCGCGTCATCCTTGGCTTCCCGAATCGCCTTGGTGCCGTCCTCGAGTTCGCCTTCAATGGCCTTGATCTCGGTTGGAGCAGGCAGATAGTCGACCACTGCATCGAGCATGGCCTGTACACCCTTGTTTTTGAACGCCGAGCCACACAAGGCGGGGACGATTTCCCCACGAATGGTTCGCGCTCGCAGCCCCTTCTTGATCTCGACCTCAGTCAGAGCTTCACCCTCGAGGTATTTTCCCATCAGGGTGTCATCGGCTTCAGCGGCCGCTTCGACCATTTTTTCCCGCCACTCTTCGGCCAGATCCTGGAACTCTTCGGGGATATCGGCGTACTGAAAGGTCAAGCCTTCATCGCTTTCATTCCAAAGGATCGCTTTCATGCGAACGAGATCGATGATCCCTTTAAAGTTTTCCTCTTCGCCAAGTGCCAACTGTATCGGCACCGGATTGGAGCCAAGGCGCGTGCGGATCTGCTCGACAACTCTCAGGAAACCTGCTCCCTGGCGATCCATCTTGTTGACAAACACCATGCGCGGCACGCCGTACTTGTTTGCTTGCCGCCATACCGTTTCGGATTGTGGTTCAACGCCCGATGTCCCGCAAAAAACAACCACTGCGCCGTCCAGAACACGCAGACTTCGTTCCACTTCGATGGTGAAATCCACGTGCCCGGGGGTATCGATGATGTTGATTCGATGCTCATCGAATTGCTGGCTCATGCCTTTCCAGAAACAGGTCGTGGCAGCAGAGGTAATGGTGATTCCCCGCTCCTGTTCCTGTTCCATCCAATCCATCGTTGCGGCGCCATCGTGGACCTCACCAATCTTGTGCAGACGGCCGGTGTAAAACAGGACCCTCTCTGTCGTCGTCGTTTTGCCAGCGTCAACGTGCGCGACGATTCCTATATTGCGATATCGCGACAAAGGTGTTTTGCGAGCCATGGTGCTCTCCTGGAACTATAGGTAAATCGGGTACGGCTGATCGATAAGGCGATCAGTAGCGATAATGCGAGAACATCTTGTTGGCTTCTGCCATCCGATGTGTGTCTTCGCGCTTGCGAACCGCTGTCCCGCGACCTTCTGCTGCGTCCTGCAATTCGCCGGCGAGTCGGGCGGCCATGGACTTTTCGCCGCGTTTGCGAGCACTGTCAACAATCCAGCGCATCGCCAGTGCATGTCGGCGACTTGCGCGAACCTCGACCGGTACCTGATAAGTAGCACCGCCAACACGTCGCGACTTTACTTCGACATAAGGCGCTACCGACTCCAGGGCTCTTTCGAAAATCTCCACCGCATTGGTGCGATTGGCCCGCTCTTCAATACGCGTGAGAGCACCGTAAACAATACGTTCAGCTACGGCTTTTTTACCGCTGACCATCACATGGTTGATGAATTTCGCTACGGTTTGATTGTGATACTTCGGATCGGGCAGGATTTCCCGTTTCGCGACGACGCGTCTTCTTGGCATTTCGGCTCCTTGTCTTCAGGTGGTTCCCGAACTTGTGTCGGGCCTTACTGGAGTATGTGTTTTGGGATCTGGACTTCTTACTTGGGTCGCTTGGCACCATATTTGGATCGACCCTGACGACGGGTTGTCACGCCAGAAGTATCCAATGTCCCGCGCACCGTGTGGTAGCGAACACCTGGAAGATCCTTGACGCGTCCACCACGGATCAGCACTACCGAGTGTTCCTGCAGGTTGTGGCCTTCTCCGCCAATGTATGAAGTGACTTCATACCCGTTGGTCAACCGGACGCGGCAGACCTTTCGCAGAGCAGAGTTGGGCTTTTTGGGTGTAGTCGTATAAACACGGGTGCAGACACCCCGTTTCTGCGGACAGCCCTGCAGAGCCGGAACAATGTTCTTCGTTACTTTCTGTTTGCGCGGCTTGCGTACAAGCTGGCTGATGGTCGCCATAGTGTCGTTTTCTCTGTTTTACCCCACCGGGGGTTTTCTTAAGCGCTTGATGCGCCCCCGCAAAGGGGCGCGAATTCTAATGTCTCATTGAAGTCATACGCAACCTCGGCTTGCCAAAAAGCAGGCCGAGGCTCTTTCTGAACAGATCTCATCCAGCCGAATTGAGCGCCTCGGACAACGCCGCTTCAATTTCATCTGCCGTTACCGTGTGCTCTTTTGCGCTCCGCCCAGCGATTTCATCCTCACGACGGCGACGGCGATCACTGTGGTACGTCAAACCGGTTCCTGCCGGAATCAGCCGACCAACCACGACGTTTTCCTTCAGTCCACGCAGGAAATCCTGTTTGCCAGTCACCGCTGCCTCGGTCAGTACCCGAGTGGTTTCCTGGAAAGATGCGGCTGAAATGAACGATTCGGTTGCCAGAGATGCCTTGGTGATACCCAGCAATATTCGCAGAAACTCGGCCGGTAGCCGGCTTTCGCTGACGAGCTCCCGGTTGATCACACGAACATTTGCATACTCGAGCTGCTCGCCTCGAATCAGGTTGCTTTCGCCCGACCCGATGATCTCGACCTTACGAAGCATCTGACGGACGATAACTTCAATGTGTTTGTCATTGATCTTCACGCCCTGCAGACGATAGACCTCCTGGATTTCGCCGATGATGTAGCGGGCGAGCGCTTCGACACCTTTCAGACGCACGATATCGTGCGGATTGTCGGCACCGTCGCAGACCTTCTCACCCTTGTCGACAAATTCACCCTCATAAACACCAATGTTCCGCCATTTCGGAATCAGTGTTTCGACTGCATCACCCTCCAGCGGCGTAATGACCAGACGACGTTTACCTTTGGTCTCCTTCCCGAAACTGACGTTCCCGCTGATTTCAGCCAGAATTGCCGGTTCTTTCGGTTTGCGGGCCTCGAAAAGATCAGCAACACGCGGCAGACCACCCGTGATGTCCCGGTTCTTGGAACCCTGTTGCGGAATTCGCGCGATGATGTCGCCTACGCCGACAGAGTCGCCATTCTGAAGCGACAG
>Ga0105051_10004458_pt1 | contig 16174 bp, 19 predicted proteins | sample FRY02_FD_78383 | JGI IMG/M metagenome (GOLD analysis project Ga0105051, IMG submission 78383) | Freshwater microbial communities from Lake Fryxell liftoff mats and glacier meltwater in Antarctica - FRY-02 (megahit assembly) | ecosystem: Environmental > Aquatic > Freshwater > Ice > Glacier... | reverse complement strand
TGCTGTCTTTATTTGGGATTCGAAAACCTTCGCCTTCGAAACCTGTTTGTCATATTCCTCTTTGTCATTTAAAAATAAAATGAGGTCAACTGCCAAATCTGGATTAGCCATCATCTCTTGGTATTTAACAACGATCCCTACTTTTTTTGTAGCCTCGTCCACTTTTGTTGCAGAATCCGCTAGTTTTGAAATTACCTTCTCATTGAATTCATATTTCTTTGAGAACGTTTCTTTCACTGTTTTGCGGTACTGCTTTAGGACCTCCTTTCTTTGTTCTTCTGCTTGTATTGTTGCTTGTTTTACTTGCTCCGCTTGGTTGTCAACAGCAGATCTGATTTTTACCTCTGCATCAGTGGCTCTGTCTTCGAGAACACCATCTAATTCAAAGGTTCGTATCAGTCTGTCTGCTTCTTCGTCTGGTCGCCCGTTAGCTTTATAGTACAAAGAAAGAATTTCCTTTTGTCCCTCGGCTGTCTCTAAATCTATCCCTTGTAGGGGATCTATATACATTTCTTTTAACTTTAAAAGTTCTGTCACATTTCCGTTGCGACTCTCTATTTCTATGAGTTGCTTAGTGAAATTTGACGCTCCTTCTAAAGAAATCTTGTCTCTCGTAGCTTCCTTTATTTCTTGTTCTGTTCTCGAACGGATTATTTCTGCAAAAGTCTCGGAGTCGATTTCTATGTCGTCAAGATTCGTTTCGACTTCTTGCCCGTCAACCTCTTGAACTATTGTTAGGTCTTCACCATATAAGTTTTTGAGGGTGTCTTTAAAGTGGTTGCTATCAGGCTTTGTCTCCCCTGCTGGTTGCTTTTCAACGTCTGGATCTACATCTGTTGCCAACGGTTCGTCTGTGCCTTCTTCTACCTCTTCGGCATCGCCTGTGGGATTATCATTTGTCAAAGAACTCTCTTCTCCTTCCAACTCTTCCAAGTCGTCAAGAAAACCACTCTTTTGTGGTTTTGTTATTTTATCTGGATCTTGTGTTACTCCAAGGGCATCTTTAGCTACCACTGTTGGGAACACAATATCGTCAATCTCTGTTATCTGTGTGTGTTGTTCTATCATACAAAACTATGTTTATTAAAAATTTGCTACAAATTTATAGTCTCCATTGCTAATAACAAAATAGCTTATTTCATTATTGTTAATAACGAAATAATTAGTTTTTATTCATTGCGGCGATTTGAACGTCTTTGTTCTTGAGTTCGATCTTTGTTCTCAACTCTTGTGTTTTAAGAGCGAGTTGCTTCATTCTGAAAGCCTCGTCTCCTTTATCTTTGTTTTGTAGTCTATCAAGTTTCCCCTCTTCTATTGATAGTTTGGTTTCAAACCCTAGTTCTGCGAGAGCTGTTCTGTTTGACTCTTCGATTTCACGGTAGCCTTCTTGATTCGCTTCTTTATCTGCGGCTCTTCCCTTGGCCGTAGTCTCTGCTACTCCCAATTTAATTCTTCCGTCTATCTTTTTAAGTTCTACCTCTCTTTCAAATCTCTTGTCCTCTGCTTGGGCTTTTAATTTAGCGTCTTCTGTTATGGCTTCCATTTGTCGTCCATGGGTCGCTTCTTCTTGCGCACGTCTTTCAAGTTGCGTGTTGTTTGCAATCTCAATGGCCTCTACCATGGCCTCAGAAGAGATTAGTCTAGCCACTTCCATGAAGTCTGATTGAATAGTGTTGTTATTCAACAAGTATTGTTTGAACATTTCCAATTCTTTCTTCTTGTTGCTGTTCTCAGTAGGTATCAAACCTAATGTTCTAAACGGGAGGGACGGGTCGTTAAATCGTAACCACATCATGGTGCCGTCATCCCTATTCATTGGTACAGAGAAATCCAGGTTGTTTGATTGGCAATATTGCGCTACTGATAAGTGCATCTCTAGTGTTCTTTGTCGGTACTCTGAAAACTCATCATAAATCTCCGCTAGTTGTGCCACGCTTATTTCTTGTCCAAGTCTTATGCCCTCTGCTGTCTCGTACTTGGAAGGTTGTACTGCTAATTGGGGATTTGACCCTACCTGTTCGTAGGCGAGTCGCTTGGCGTCTTCTGCTAGTCTTATCCTGTATTCTATTTGCCCTTGATAAGATAAATTATAGGTGCTGAATTGGTTGAAGTGGTTTTGATTCTTATCGGCATCCCCCGATGTTTGGACAGGGGCAAAACCCACGTCCTTGATAATGTCCCTCATCGAGTACAGGGCTTCTTTTGCATCCCCGTACCCCTCAACATCGCTTGGTATGAGTGCCACATCAAGTAAGAAGAAAATGCCTATTTCTTTTTCGAGCATATTGGTTATCTGGTTGTGGAGCAAATTGTACCTTGCTTGGAAAGGCATTATTCTTTCCGCAACACCTCTACCTACAAATCCCGATACAGGTGGTTGCACATCGAAAACATGCGCCCCTTTTATTTGGTGTTCGCACTCTCTAAAGTAAAGGTAAATCGGGGCCACAACATTTGGGCATGTGATTTTAACGCCCTCGTACATAACTGGGCGATTGATCCAAACAATTGTGTTTGGTTCTGGGGCTTTTGTGATTACCTCGACAAGGCTTTGGTTTTTTATTTGTTTGATGCCTCTCTCTTTTAGAAATTCCGGCAGTATGTCCTCCGTTACCTCCTCTGTAACCAAGGATCCATTCTCGTCCTCATAGGTCAGAAAGCCGTATTTATCGTAGCATCTCACGTAGGCTTCTACTATTTCACAAAGGTCGTTTCTGTGTTGGAAGTCGCTACGAAGTATATTTGCATAGAATTTTGCAGATGTATTGGTTGTCTGTCCGTATCGTGGTAAAAAAGTGTTTTGTGTTTCTTGTGACCCGTCTTTGTTGAACTGTGTGTATTCCCCCATTGGAACCCCAGTTTCGTCTTGTAGGGCTAAGTAGTACTTGTAGTCAAAGTAATTTGCAAAGGGAACTGTTACTGGTTTTGAACCGCCTGTCCTTAGATTGTTTTCTATTGTATCTGAGAAAAACCCTTCCCCTACAAAATTCTTCCAGTCGCTCCTTCCGCCAAGAATCTCTTTCTGTGTTTTTGTGTCTATATTGTGCCCGTATCTTTTTATAACCCCCGCAGGTGTCTCGATAGTCAATCTCCCAATGTACTCCCCATCTTGGGTGAATCTGCTGCCTATCTCTTTTGAAAAGAACACGTTTTTTGGAGACCAGTTTTCAATGTCATATCCATTAGGGTGTATGATAAAATGTCTGAAACACCTTCCTGTTAAAACTTTGTCTTTCATGTTGTCCGCATCCTTGTTGTGGAGTGCGTACTTTTCATTGTCCCCTTTGAGTGTGACTTGCGCCCACTGCATACCAATAGTCTTGAACGTTTTCTTTTTGGTGGCTTTTGCCCCGTTGCCCTCCAATTCTTGTTTCTTTTGCTCCAGTTGCATCATAAACTGCTGCTGCTCTTGAGGAGATTGAAACTTTTGTCCTTGGGGGTCAATGCCGTTCTCGGCCATGTGTTTTTCTAATTTTCTCTCTGCCTGTGTGTTTAGTTCTTCAACAATCTGTTCGAACTTGAACTTTTGATATTCATTCTCCGCTACATCCCCTATATCGGTAATGTAGAATTTGTCTTGCATGTCCCTGTGCCGCCCAACAATGTCTCTAACAATACTGCCGAGAATATCGTAGTGCTTCAAAAAGGTTGGTATTTCTACGCCATTAAGTAGGTCCTGTAGTCCCTCCAAATGTGGTATTACCTCTCGAAGTTCCTGATAGGTCATCTCGTTATCCATCATACGATAGAAGTCGTTGAACTTTAAGTTTTCCGTGAACTGTTTCTTGGCGATATGCTCTAAACTATCGAGCATCGCATGTTGATACTCTTCAGAGTTTTTTACTTTCTTAGATACGGTAGTTGGTGGCAAGCCGTCTGACTTATACACCATATTTGACCAATTAGATCCAATCATAGTTGCAAAGTTGTTTGTTTTTTAGTTATTATCAAAAAATATTTCAAACCTCGTTACCTGTTGCCGTATGGATTTCTGGATCGTTTGTCCAAACTGTACGGTGAACTCCTTGGTCTTGGTGGTTTTATCTCTCTGTGTTCCTCTGTTGCCCCTATCTGGTAAGGGTTGTTTTTTGGTCTGTACTTGTTGATGTCCCAGTGCTGTACGAGTAAGAGTGCATGGGAGAAGGCTGTGATTCTATCTGAGTTTTTGCCTTTGGTCCAATTTAGTATTTCCTCTAATAAATCCACGTCGTCGAGAAACTCTACGCTGTACTTGATAACAGGGTTTCCCTGTGCATCAATATCTACTACGTGCTGCTCCCATGTCCAGTCAACAAACTTTTTAAATCGGTGTTCGTTGTTCGCTGCTGTTGGTGGCAGTCCATACTTTCTTAGTAGTTTTTTTGTTGCTTTTGTAGAAGTGAAACTCATTGAGGGTGCCAACCAAATGCCGTCCTTTCCTCTTTCGACTAGATAGGCCTCAAAAGAAACGTCGATATACTCCATGAGTGTCATGGCTGAGAAGGCTTCTATGTTGGTCTCTATTTCTTGGTGGAAAGCCTTGTGGACTAAGGGTCTTGCTGTGTAGCTGCAAGCGACAAGTTCACAAGGTTGGTTGGGCATCATGTTTCTTCTCATGAGAATGTAATGCGAACCTAATGAATCTGTTTCTGCTGTATCTAGTTTATAGTCATCCAGTCCGGCGCCAAAAATATACATTGCTGGTGGTGTCTCTGGTAACTCCATAAAAAGAAGGGTTGGTGCATCTGCGACTCCGCCGTCATGCGTAACCTTCGCCTTTTCTTTCTCAGACAAAGAAACCTCGTTCTTTATCCCGTTTTTGATTATTTTTACTTTTCTGCCGGTTCTCCCCTCGTCTTCTATTTCCTGTAACCTTCTCTGTATTATATCCTTTGGAAACGGATTTGGGTTGTCAGTGAGCCACACGTGTGCCAATTCTGTGGGGTGGTACATCTTGTTTTTATTTGCAATGTCCCCCGGCATGTTGTCAGCCGTCATTCTCGCAATCTCTTGTGCGGCTTTTTCCCAGTCTGTAACGAATATTGATATTTTTTTTAATTCCTTCTTGTTTGCCCCCAAAAAATCTGAAAGGTTAGTCTGTATTTTGGGTGTCTCGAGACGAAGTGACATTTGTCCTGGCATAAATGTTCCGAACTTTTTTTTGGTGTCATCCTTCCAAGTAATCATTTCTTCTGGCACCATTCTGTTCAACCTGTCCCAGTTCATTGGTAGGATATGGTGGTTTTCGGGGTCTGAGAGTACCCTCTTTGCATCCTTTGATAATTTTGTATTCCCCGATGTCCCTGATAGTATTGGCACGAACCTGAACCCGCCCGCCATCTTAAAAGAAGGTATTGCTGCTTCCAGTGTCTTCCAGAAATCGTACTTGCCTATTTCTTCTGTAATATATCCTATCGACGTCCCCCCTGCGGTTTTTTCAGAAGATCTGTCCCCGTGCCCCCCATTTACGTTTGTGGTTAGAAGATTTGCATAGACTGTTCTTTTGTCGCTACTCCCCTTCCCCTTGTATCCAAATTCTACGTGATTTTCCCAGTCTGCCTTTAATGTCGGGAGATGAAATGCTCTCTCGATGTTGTTAAAGGATGTTTGAATAAGCCCAGTGACGTCTGTCAAGTCTTTCTGATTCCCCCCAATAATTTGAAAATTACCGTTTCCATGTGCCGCAATAGTCCAGTGAGCGTTGGCAGCTTCAAGAGTTGATTTGGAGCTTCCTCTGGTACCAAACAAAGCTAATATTTTATTATTCTCTTGTGCCTCCTTGTACGATTCTATCGTGTAGAATATAAGATCATTGAGAGGGGGATTCTCTATCCTGTCTTTTGCCCTGCCATCGTTCCCCATGTGGGGAATTGGTGTCTTAAAGTAATTTAAAATAAAATACAACCAAGGGTGGACAAAGTATCCACCGATGGTTGTTCCTTCTCTTATTTTTCTTTTCTCGTTATCCCAGAATTCGAGCGTCGATAGAGCCTGATCATAGTACGGTTTCGTATGATCGTATGGGGGAATGTCCTTCATATTGATGAACATCTCATTTGAAAGCTCTATGGCCATGTATTCTTTTTATTGGGGGGTCAACTCCGGCGTGTTGAATAGGCTCTCTAATTGTTCCGGAGTCCTTGTGTCGCTCTCGACTTGTGTGAAGATTTTCTCTTCAAACCCTTTGACTACTTGAACGAGCTCTCCTTTTTCTACCATATATGGTTTGCTTTCTCCGTTAATGATACCGAGCACAACTTTTTCAAACTCCTCGTCTGTGGCTTTCACTTTTGTCCCTGTAACATCTATAACTATCTTCAAACTTGCAAACTCCGCTACTGTCATACGAGAAATATCTTGTAAAACATTTCGTTTGATGAAACTCTTCTTAAAAGCTACAAACATATCCGCAAGGTCTTCCTTAGTCGCCTCCGAATGATTCTTACGAAATGTTAGGATATCTGCGTGAATTTGTGTGGCTTCTTCGTGTGACTTACGAATAGCACTGTCGTATGCTTTGAGTTCCTCAATTTTTGCGTTGTAAAGACTATTTAGTACTTCCATCTTCTTCTGTTTTTTTATTTTCTGTTAATCCTGCATCTACTGCGGTAATATATACATTGACCATTTTCTCGGTTACTGCATCCGATTCGGTAATCACTTGCCCTGTTACTTCGGCCATCTCCTTAAAAGTTAGTCGGAACTGATTTAATAGACTGGCATTTTTTGCATTAAGATTCAAGAAACTTACAAAAATTTCTGAATCCATTTCAACTTTCGTTCCTTTCTTGAACTGTTGATTGTTGTACTTCGGGTCCATCAGAACCTTATCTACGTTTGTTGGTTTTTTACTTTTACTCATCACTGTTGGTTTTTAAATCCAAATCTATCTCTTTCTGGTACACTTTGCACAGAGCAGAATATAAATCTCTATCGGATATATTTAAGAATTCACTTTTTTTCAATACCACATCATCTCCTGGGCGTAGTACTCTCATACAAGAATAAATCATCTCTCCAAAGGAAAGTGCCTCAAAGTTCTGTTCGAACTCCATTAGCTTTTCAAAAATCAAGTACGTGTAGTTGGGGTCTTCTTTTCTATTAGACATTGTACTTGATGTATTTGTTCGAAATTTGTTTTCTGATCTAAGAAGTTTAAAAAGTAACTTTTCTTAGTGAGTTTATCAACTGTAAAAGCAATGGTTGATATCTTTACGGTTACTCTAAAGTTGTTGTCTTTTAGCGGGGTTATATTGGTTGCTGTACATCCACAACTTACGGTTATTTTGTCGAACCTTAGTTTTTCGTCATATTTGACATCGACTGTGAATTCTACCATATCTTCCTCTCGCTCCCCCAAATGAATCTCCATCGGGTTTCCAAAAACAAGACTATAGTTTTGCCCCTCAACATGACTAACAATAACACTTTTGTTGTGTGTCATTGTCGATACCTCAAGTGCGCCCCATTTGGGGGGAAGTGGGGGTGTAGCCTCTACGGCCCCACAAATAGATTGTTTTAACGATGCTTTTTTTCTTATAGTGCATCCACACGCTGTGCAGTAATCTTCTGCAAATATCCCTCCAATAGCCTCTCTAGTTTTCTGGATAAAGGTTTTGTCTTTCTTTTCCACGTTTGCAGAGTTCATTGGACAGGTTTTACAAATAGACAGTCTCTCTTGATACCATTTTTCGTCTACGGGCTCGTCTTTCATCCATGCCTCTGCTATGTCTGTTATTTTTGACATTTGTTACTGTATTAGGTTTTGAATTTCCTCTCTCTCTTTTTTAGTATAAGGCCAAGTTCCTGTCATTGATTTCATGTCGTGAAGGTACAGTTTTTTACCACTCCCTTTGTAGTACATGCCAAATGTTTCTGCCCAGTAGCTTCTTCTCTCTTTGTAGATTTGAAGTTTATAGACAAACCTGCTGAGTCTTTCTTTATTCCCTCTGGTTGCTACGCCTCTCCTACATTTTTCAAGAAGGGTGTCTTTGGTCCTCTCAAGGTATGCTGTTTTTAAATAAAACTCTCCTATTGGTGTGGCTACAGAGAGGCATTCGTCTGCTTTTATTTTTCTTTTTATTGTTCTTGTTAGGGCATTATATGCGTGTTTAACCTCGCTGTCGCTGAACAACTCGTCAATGCTGGCGGTGTCGCTGATAAGGTCGTCCTCGAAAGAAATGTACCTTGCTTGTCGAGGTCTTTGTATTAGTCTGTCTTTTATCCTAATTTTTGCCATTCTGGTAAATTATTGATCGGATTACAAACGTACCTCCAATATTTAGTCTGATGTACTCTCTAAACTTCTCTAGGCTGTCATTTAAACGCTTGTTTTTCTTAGACATGGCTGAATCAACGAGCAGCCCCACTGTTTTCAACTTGTGATTTATACCGTCCACAGCCTGCATGTGGGGTAGTTTTAGATACCTCATTGTTTTCTCTTTGGCCTCTGGTGTATATCCGTACTTGACATAAAAAACCAACGCACTCACCATTTTTGGGCTGGGCATGGAATTTAGTCTTCCTGTTGTCACCTCGTTTTGAAGGTATATCAGAACAAGGCTTTGAATGATTTCAAACTCATTCTCTACAGGATAAAAAATGTCAAAGGCTTTTATTTTCTCCATGTCAAGTTTTTTGTTGTTAATTTGTTTCCTGAATTCTGTGCTTTAATCTGCTACTTACTGTGTACTAAAATTTGGGGGCGTCCATCAAAAACGACAATCATGCTATCTTTCGTTCCACTTTGGGTTTTGCCTTGTTTGTTTAGTGGTAGGTAGAATTTTCCTTTTGCGTCGTATTTACCAAACTTAATTCTACCTTTTATAAATTTTATTTCAGTTGCATTTGGTAGGATACATTCATGAAACAATTTTGTTGAGGTTGACACGGGAATCAGGAAAACACAAAGATTGCCTTTATCCATTTCTTCAATACCTTTTTTTATAAATTGTTCTTTTAGTTTTTGACTATAAGGGGGGTTTATGAAACTTCTTTTTCCCCATTCTTTTTGCAATCCACAATCCGTAATCTCACCTTCATTGTAAGGGCAAGGGTCGAAATCAAAATTAAATCTGCTGTTCAACTCCTCATAAAATTCAGGCGGTGTTGCATAATTGTCATCGTTGTTTATATGTATCTTTTTCATAATTAGTGTTGTTTGACATTTGTTGCCCATACGTCGGGTGAGTTGCGAGCCTCTCCAGACCTAATGCGTTTTTAGTTTGCCGTCGGTGTCCGTCGCAACCGATTGCAGTTAATTACCCACCCGAACGTACAAACAAAATTACAAGTAATACTCGTCCTTCAAAAATTCGTTTCTCTTTTCGGACTAAGTTTAGACGGCAAACCTAAGCATATTTATTGAAGAAATATATTTTTTTTTAAAATTAATTTGTCAATTCAAATATTATGTGTAGTTTTGTTGCGCACTATTTATTTAGTGTGGAAAGGACTGGGGAGTTTCCCTTCATGCCTCCCCTTTCTTTTCCTACGTAATCACGCAAGAAGGGCGTAAAACTTATAAGCATGAATGGGGTATCCTATTTCCACAACGTCATCTCGCCAGTGGTGGTGAAAAACATCTCTATAGAAGAGTGGTTTGAGATGATCAAAAAAAGCGATTTTTCAGACTTAATTGCTTCCGCAAGAATAGGCGGAATGAAGTATGACTTTGTAAAAAAGAACATGCTTCCCGCAATAACCTACAATTTCCAGTACAATTCATACAAAAATGACAAGAACATAGCCTGTTCTACGGGTTTCTTGTATATTGATATTGACAAACCGGAGTTTGACCCACAAACCTTGGATATGGATAAAATCTGTGCCATATACAAATCACTTGGAGGACAGGGTTACGGTCTAGTCGTGAGAGTCGAAGAGTTATCTCTCGAAAATTTTAAAAAGACTTATTTGGGCATCTCCGAGGAACTTGGAATCACACAGTACGTTGACAAGGGAGCCATAAAAGCATCCCAATACAACATACTGAGCTTTGACCCCGAAATCAAAGTAAATATGAATTCAAAAATATTCCCAATTATTGATGATAATTTTGACCCCCCATCGTCAGAGAAGAAAAGAAAGAAGCATATCTACAACGATGGGGGGTCAAAAGAGACCGTTTCTGGGGACTCGCCTTGTGAGTTCAAGCCATTGCGTTTTACTAACGCTCAGGACCATGTTTCTGGGGATGAAAAGTTCATCACAGATTTTGAGGGGTATGACGAGGTTAAATGTTGGGTTCCACCAAGAAGGAAGAAGACAGGGAGAAACCTTTTGTTACTAAGCTATACAAACAACCTTGTTTGGTTGAATCCACATGTAAGTCAGTGTAGGGTCATGGATGTTCTTTCTGCTGTTAATATGCAAGCCTTCGTTGACCCAGTTGATGCAGATCACATGAAGAGGGTGGTTGACACGATATTTGGTTACAAGGCTAATGGTACGCTCGTTCCCTTTGTTTCTGAAAAGAAAAGAAAAATTATTTTTGCGGAGAATTCAAAGATGTCTCGGGAGGAGAAGAACGGGCTTGTTATTAAAACTATTGCTGATATGCGTAGACAAACCTCGATCGAGAAATTGAGACAAATTATTTTTGGTTGGAATCACGAAAAACATGGGAAGATAACCCAAAGGAAGATATCCGCCAACAATGAGATATCGCATAAAACCGTACAGAAATACTGGTCAGAATTGGAAGATATTCTCGCACCTGTTTCTGATAGCCAAACCTTAAAGCAAGTAGCATGAGAAATATATTTGGCACAGAAGATAACTTAGAGTTATTTAATAGAGATGGGAAAAACGTTTATGAGTTTTATAGAGATGCAAGGGGGTATTTATGGGAATACACATCCGATTCAAACGGGAACCCGTTGACCTTTAAGTGCTCAGATGGGCAGTCATACAAATACACTCGTGACTCGAATGGAAACGAATTGACCTATAAAAATTCAGACGGTGTGAAACGTGGTTTCGATATTCCAGAATACACCATGGAAGAACTTTGTGAGAAACTAGGCGAGTTTAAATTAGTAAAAAAATAAAAAAGAATGAAAACAACTACTGGAGTAGGTTTCCGAGTCGGGTCAAAAACACTCGTGGAGATTTTAGAAACAGAAAGAACAGAAACCTTTGAAGTGGGGACTGGTTATTTCGAGATAAAGATTGGTAAGAAAACTATCAAATGTTTCGCTGAGAAAGGGACTATAGACGAGATGCTACAAGGCGAGAGAATTTGGGTTCCAAAACTAACAGATTATATTAAAAAACAAGAGCAGAAAAATGGCAGAGGGACTAGATAAACTAACAGCAGCACTGAGTGAAATTACAAAAAAATATGGCAAAGGATCTGTCATTGTAGGTAATGAAGTTATTCAAGTTGAAAAGATAAGTAGTGGTTCACTATCGCTAGATATTGCTCTTGGCGGAGGATACGCAGAAGGCAGAATAGTCGAAGCGTATGGTCCCGAATCTTCGGGAAAGACCCTTCTAGCGATAACGGGCGCAATACAGGCCCAGAAAAAATATCCTGAAAAGTACATTGCAATAATCGACGCAGAACATGCAATAGACTTAGCTTTTTGCAAGAAACTTGGGTTGAACACAGACAAGGTTATTATTAACCAACCCGATCACGGAGAAATGGGGTTTGATATACTAGAAACACTGATTCGATCAGGAGAAGTTGTCTATTGCATTGTTGACTCAGTTTCCGCAATGACTCCAAAAGCAGAATTGGAAGGCGACATGGATAGCCACCAAATGGGAGTACAAGCAAGGATGATGTCAAAAGGACTTAGAAAAGTCACAGGGTTAGTCGCTCAGAGCAAGTGCGTCTTATTTTTCATTAACCAACTCAGAGAGAAAATCGGAGTCATGTACGGAAACCCCGAAACAACAACAGGAGGAAACGCCTTGAAGTTCTATGCTTCCCAAAGACTAGACATCAGAAGGAAAATCGGTAAAAATATAGATGATAACGGGGATATATCTAACACGGAAATCAACGTAAAAGTTGTTAAGAACAAACTAGCACCCCCTTTTAGGAAAGCGAGTTTAATGAATATATTCAACGTGGGCATTGACAATGTGCACGATGTCACCAACCTTTCAGTCGAGTTAGGGCTAATCAAAAAAGCAGGTTCATGGTACTCCTATAACGACACAAAATTGGGACAGGGGATAGACAATGTTGTAGACCTCATGAGGGAGAACCCAGACTTACTTGCAGAACTAGAAACACAAATCCGGACACACTATGACCTCTAACGAAGAAGAAAAACCAGACCTCTTGCAGCATCTAGCTCTCAATGTTGGACACGCAGCACAAGAAACAAAAAGACGCACAAAACAACAACTCTTAAACGAGGTGATCGCAGCGCATATCCAAAAAAGAAGGAGACAAGGTTGGACAGAAAGAAGAATCAAAAGAGAGCTGCGATGAAGGTCATTTGTACTGATGACAAGAACAGACCCAGTTGTGTTCCTGAAAAGGATTGGTTATGCAAGGACACTCTGTACACTTGCGGTAGAATACATCCCAAAAATTTTGGTTATATTCTCCAAGAAATCAACATCAACAACTATTGTCCAACACTAACCAGTTTCCACCCGAGACGATTTAGATTGGCTACAGAAGACGAGGTGAAAGCCGACACGGGAGTAAAGAGTTTACTCAAGGAGTTAAAAATAAAAGTAATATGAGGATACAATATTTTATAGGTATAGACCCAGGAGTAACAGGTGGTATCGCTGCACTAGATGCAGAGACAGGGGAACTAACTCTGTATGACATCCCTTTAATTGGAAACAAAGAAATTGATGCGAGAGGCTTATTCGAGATATTCGAGAAGTACACTAAAGAAAGACACATTTTTTGCTTGGAAGATGTACACGCAATTGCAGGGAGCGCCGCAGGAAACACTTTTAAATTTGGAAAAATGGCAGGTTTGAAAGAGGGTTTTCTGATTGCTTCTAAGGCGGAGTTTCAAAAAGTTGCTCCAAAAAAATGGCAGGCTGTTGCTTGGCAAGGGATACCGAACATGTTAAACTCAAAAGGGGCAAGAGATACAAAAGGGATGTCGCTTCTAGCAGCACAACGATTGTTTCCAAACCAAAAGTTTCTAAAATCAAAGACTGGCCCAATTGATGCTGCTTTGATGGCAAAATACATGTGGTTAACATACGGACAAGTTAAGGACAACAACCACTCACAGACAAACTAATAAAAATTTTTTAATTTTTTTTACAAAAAGTTTGGTAGTGTGGTTTTTTTAAGTAATTTTGTCGTATAAAATAAATTTATCATGAGTGTAACATTTTTAAGATTAGAGGCTTCCACGGGAAACTTGTTTGAAAGTTCAAAGGAAGCAAAAGAGGGGTACAAGGAAACAAAGACCAAAAATCCACAAACAGGGCAGGAAGTAATTTCTCACAGGAAATATTTTTCCGACGGGATTTTCGGAAGGTTGTCGGGGATGCACCTAAAAGAGACGGAATTTGAAGGCCGGAAAATACATCAAATACAAGTTTCTTTTGTGGATGGAGAAGAACGGTACAGTATTGATATTACCTACAAGGATCCAAAAGGAGACATCAGTTCTTATGCAGAGAGTTTTATCGCTCACATGCCTTTCTTGGCAAAAGAAGAAGCATACCGTTTTTTCCCATACGCAATCGAGGACAAAGAGAAAAAGACGAAATCTGGCAACCCACGTAAGACCTACGGGTTTAGTTTTAAGTATGCAAACCTTTTGGACAAATCCTACGACAACGTAAACAAAATAGGGAAGTTACAATACTCCTCTACAAATAAAGAGACGGGCGAGGTCATCACAAAAGATATTCCTCAAATTGATTGGGAAGAAAACTTTGACGGGGTAACAACCATGGACAAGAAAAAGCGCAACATGTATTTACATGGGGTACTAAAACAGTACTCTGTCGAATACGCTGGAGGGGGTTCTGCAAACAATGGTACATACGACCGTTTTGCACAAGAGGGGCAAAAACCACAGGGAGATGCGCCAACAACCACAGCCGACCCAACACCACCTGCAACAACAGCCTCAACACGTTATGTAACCGCAGAGGCACTACCAGTGTCTCCAAATAATATTGCAGCTGAAGACGATGATACGCTTCCATTTTAAAAAATTCGAGTAAGACTCAGCAATTAGCATTAACTATTAAAAAACAATAAGGTATGTATTTCGAAGTAAAAGTAAAATATTCAAAACAAGACGACAACGGCGCTGCAAAGCAGGTAACAGAATTGTTTGTCTTTGAACAGCACACGTTTGGATCCGCAGAAGAAGCGGCTTACAAACATCTTGACAGTGTCAAAGGAGAAGTGTGTGTACTCGCAATAAAGAAAATGGAACTAGACGCACTTATTCCAGATGACGAGAAAGACTTGTGGCACCTTTGTAAGGCTAAGTTTGTCAATATGGATGATAAGAAGCAAACCTATGTTTCTTTAATTTGCGCGGCAACTGTGTGGGAAGCCAATCGCACATTCTTATCAAAGCTTGAGGAGAGTGGGATTGTTCAGCCCGAGGTACAGTCTGTTGTCTTGACAAAGATTGTAGAGGTGGTCGAATCAGTGATTTGAGACCACGGTATTTGACAATAGTGAAAGCAGGTCATGGTGTCCAACAAACACTATGATCTGTTTTTTTTTAACAAAAATCGTAATTATGAAAACAACATTTAATAGGCTGATAATAAAAGAAACAGGGTTTGCTTTCGACACCACTTCTGAGGTTGATGGATTAGTCTCCATGTGGGAGTTTGAGGCTGTGAGAAAGAAATCCGGAATAAGGCACCGAAAAGGCATAGTGATCGTATCTAATGATGGTTTGACCGCCGTAGGTACGGAAGTCGTCTTCAACTTCGAACAGGCCAAGGAGTGCAGCATAGGTGACGGAGAAACGTACCTTATGTTGCAAAACGAACTTGCGGAAGCAAAGATTGAGGACAACAAGCTGCATCCGCTCGGAAGCTATGTCCTAGCTACGCCATACATTCCGGAAGAGGTGACAGAGAGCGGGTTTATTTTGCCAGGCGCTATTGATGAGAAAAAATTACAAGCGAAGGTAGTTTTTGGAGGAGACAAGGTTGTGCAGGTGAAACAAGGAGATATTATTCTATATGGTAGAACATCTGGGCACAGTTTTTCTTTCAAGGGGGTGCAGTACCGATTGATGAGAGAGGACACAATATACGGGATCTTCGCCTAGTCCCAAAACAAGGTCAAAGAGAAAACCCCCAAGTGTGCGTCTTAGAGAGGCATGGGAGGTGTATTGATTTTTGGTGAAAAGGAAGACACCTGTGCTGTTCTTATGGGAAGCAGCAAGGGCACAGTCTAGGAAAGGAAACTTTCGTTGTGATCAACAACAGTCTATGCACACCCTGAAAGTAGCACGGCCGCTACAAAGATAACAAACAAAATGATAGGTGCGACTAGGAAGTGTTTTTGTGAATTGTTCATATATTGGTTTTGTTAGGTCATCGTGTCTCTCGCCTTTGAAATGAAAGACTTAATCTTTTTTAGTTTATTTTTAATGGTGGTCTTAATTCGAACACCTTTCACTCGGTAGTACTTTTCATCGAAAGAATCGAATTCAATCAATATGAAAATGAAACCCAAAAGTTTGGTGGCTAAAAAGGTAGTTGACAAGGTAGGCACAAAGTACCTCACAAGGTCATCAAGTAGAAGCCTATCAGCAAAGAATGTCAATATCAATAAGGTGATGTATTGGATAGACTTACTTATAAATCCTTTTCTAGTGGCCCTTGAAGTCACCACTTCCCTTACAACCTTGCCTTCTCTTATGGCTATTTGTTTTGCAGCCCACCTCCCTGCTACTGTGTCGATAGATATGGCTAGGAGAACCAGTCCAATAGTCAAATGGATCGGGCTAAACCACATAATACAGATGTGAGTAGCTTTTAATAGGTAAGGTGTCACTGAACCCAGTATCTCCATTGCTTGTGTTTTTAATGTTGTTAGTATCATAATTGAAAGAATATAGTGCTATATATTTAAGTTATTACAATTCCTGTTACCGTGCCTACTCTTACTGCGAGGGTGCGCATACCTGTTGTTTTGCCCGATGACGTCAGTCCACCACCTGTTGTGCGACTTAATCTATTTGTGGCGCTGTTCGTTGATGTGCCTATAACT
>Ga0105051_10004430_pt1 | contig 16258 bp, 16 predicted proteins | sample FRY02_FD_78383 | JGI IMG/M metagenome (GOLD analysis project Ga0105051, IMG submission 78383) | Freshwater microbial communities from Lake Fryxell liftoff mats and glacier meltwater in Antarctica - FRY-02 (megahit assembly) | ecosystem: Environmental > Aquatic > Freshwater > Ice > Glacier... | reverse complement strand
CGCATAGCAATGAAATAATACTATATCCAAACATTATATACTATAGCTATATTTCTTTTTATGTCTATTTATAATATTTATTATTATCAACCGGTTGTAGGCATTATCCACTACATAATAATAAATATATTTTGAAAATATGATACTTAATCGTCATTTATTATTATTATGCTTAATAAACCGATAGTTTTGTTAAGCATAATCCTTTATTTTAATACGCACTCTAAATTCAATAATGTATTTTATGACAGTGCCTTATTTTTAGTTCTCTTTTTAAAGTTATAATATATGTAAAATTGTAATTATATGTAAATGTGTATTTCAAGTGTCTAGTTACATATTCCAATAATATAAACACATTTTATAATCTCGATTTGATTACACCAGATAGATAGATCATTACATCATTGAAGATTTAAAATATATCTATAAATTATATGGATTCGTATATTAAAAATACAGGAAATTATAAAACGATAATAGATGGTAATGTTGTAGACCAAGCTAAATGGGACCTGGTATATGATGGTAATGAATTAAATTTAGAAGCAAAGCAAAATGGGGATCTATTATACATGAACCTAACGAATGATGATATAATCAATTTACTACAGGTCCCTGCGTCTAATCATACAATGGATAAAAGAATACTACAAGACAAGCTACATCACATACCAATTGAACCAATTATTATCAAAAGTAAATCTTATCCTAGTTCCAATACAATAAAAGACCACAGTCTAATAAACGCAGATTTGATTGCGTCCAAATCCAGATCCAGACCCAAATCTAAATCCAGGCCCAAATCCAGATCCAGACCCAAATCTAAATCCAGGCCCAAATCCAGACCCAAATCCAGATCAAGAACCACATCCATAACCACATCCACAACCACATCCACATCATCGGACAATATAAATTCCAGATCAAACCAGAAAGAAGAGTTAGTCCCTGATTATCTCAGAACAATATACTAGATTTTTTATTCAAAATATTAATTATATATCTATAATTAATATCTATAATTAATATCTATAATTAATATCTATAATTAATATATATAATTAATATCTATAATTATATATTATGAGTAATGGTAATTATGATTTGAACATAGACAATTATACTGAAGAAGAGTTATGTACACTAATTAAATATACAGGTCATATTGATGATTTGACACCCGAGTATTTACAACAACACATCGAACGCGTGATAAATAATAGCCGAAATAAATATGACGATCCAGAAATAATTGATAACCTACTTTATTTTTTAAATAATGTAAACAGTAAGTTGTTAAGTTACATTACTATCAGGCCACCAGTTCAATATAAACCTACTAATTATGATATTATTCAAAGCCAAAACCAAGTGGTCGGCGGTAATAATGATGTTACCGTCAATAAAATTATTCCGGTTATCAATGTCAATGAATACAAATTTCCTACTGGAGTCATTAATCCTATTGAGAGAAAAACGGTGACCAAGGTTATTTCTATTGACAGCGAATTCCGTGAAGACTATTCAAATACAATTTCGTCTAATTTTATTTGGAATCTTCCAAATACCGAACACAAGGTTGTATCCCTCAAACTTATTTCACTCGAACTACCCGTAATATGGTATTCCATTTCTGAAAAAAATAAATCGAATACATTCACTATTGAAACGGTAAATATCACTGGATCGCCAAGTACAGTTCATACCATCGTGCTACCCGACGGTAATTACACGCCCACCGAATTTGCTACATCACTTACCAATTATATGTTAAATGTCGGTAATGGACTTCAGTATTTAATTTGTCAGGTTAATTCTATTACTGGAAAAACAATCATTCGTGCTCGAAATAACCTAGTCGACAGTGGAGATGATATATACGACAATACCCAACCGTATTACTCACCCATCTTTTATTTTATCGTAGACTTTGGAGAGAATATTGTTAATAAATGTAATGTAAGTAAAGACTTTGTTATTCGATCATATACAAACAATGACTCCAAGTACAGACAATATTCGTTGGGTAGTTTTTTAGGATTCTCCAAACGATATTATACTGTAAACCGTACTGATGTATATGTGGATACTATATCGGCTTTAGGTATCATTACATACGAGGGCTATTTACAAAGTGAGGCATCTTATGGAAACGGATATATCAATTATGTATTTGTATCAATCGATGATTTCAATAAAAATTATATCACCGAATCCATCATTGCGTCTACTGGTGAGAATTCTATAGGAGACAATATTTTAGGACGGGTCTCTATTAATGAATCATTTAGTACAGTCGTGTATAATACATCAAACGATAGAATATTTAAACAGCGGGACTATATGGGACCTGTTAATTTAAATAAATTCAGAATTAAAATACTGGATAAATATGGTAATGTTATTGATATGAATAATAATGATATATCACTATCTATTGAAGTCACGGAATTGTATAGCTAATTGCTTGTTACTAAAATATATGTATCGGTGTTATATGTTATGTACATGTATTACATAATATGTATGGTATGTAAATAAAATAAATAGCTGAAATATATATATACATATGTCTAATAGATCTAATAAATGGAGACAAGTTGGAGGTAGAAATAGGAATGCTAACTATAACATGGTTCGTATCCCGTTATACACTAATTGGAGTAGCAATAACCATGGTCTTACTGGTAAGGCCAACGCACCAGAAATCGTAGACGGTAAAGTGATTCTTCGCGATAATATAGGTATAGCTGGAGCATTAGATATATCTGGTAGCTGTTCTGGGGTTACTTCTACGAATGATTCTGGATACGAATTTGCTACTTTAGATTGGGTGAACCAACGGATATCTGGTATTCAACATTCGTTACTTTATCTTAATGAATTAACTCAACACATTAATGAAACAAAATCGCAATATGAATTACAAAAACAATCTATTACTGATATTTCCAGCAACAATATAATATCAGGGGCTCTCATTGAAGATGTAATTCAAAAAATAGACACGATTCAACAATCTATTATCAAATACAATGAAAATGTCAGTAATATTACTATGAATACAGCCACCAACTATTCAGTCAATGAGATGAGTAAGAATTTACATAATACACGCAAAATACTCGACCAACAAAAAACTGAAATAGCAAAAGTTACTACAAATAGTGTAAACACGCAGTCATTGGTAAGAGAACTCAAGGCACAAATGAATAAGACTACACAGTTAATTAATAACCAGACTGTCCATAATAACCAGACTGTCCATAATAACCAGACTAACCATGCCAACTCTCTAGTACTAAATTCTATACCAATTATAATAAAAGATGTTGACAGTTTGAGTACACAGATTAATAATACTTTGAAACTAATTGAGCAACATTCTAATGATATAAACATTATTGGGTTACACATGCGATCAAATGAAGATGTGTTGTTTAACAAAATTACAATGTACGATACACGATTTGAACAAAATGAATCTTTGTTACAATCTACTTTACTCAAAACCAGCTCTCAAGAGAAACAACTCAAAGTGCTCAATAGGACAATTCAGGAACAAACGAATAATATTAATCATATCAAACAAAATGAATCTTTGTTACAATCTACTTTACTCAAAACCAGCTCTCAAGAGAAACAACTCAAAGTATTCAATAGGACAATTCAGGAACAAACAACCAATATTAATTATATCAAAGATAATATTGTCTTGGATACACCATTAGTATCTAAAGAATGAAATAAGACCACGAATGACGAATGACGAATGACGAATGATAAATGACGAATGACGAATGACGAATGACGAATGACGAATGACGAATGACGAATGACGAATGATAAATGACAAATGACAAATGACAAATGACAAATGAATTATTATTTATATTATAAAATTGAACTTATAATATGAATGTAGGCAAATTCATTAGTTAATTATTGTATTGGATTATGGGACCACCTACTTATTTGGCAAAGTTAAATTCACACGAGAGAGACCTTCGCATACAGTTTGACGAGGGTCCTCATGTGTACTATATTGATGGTAGCAGCGATGGTTATATGTCAGTCACTACATTTAATCACGCACATTTTGGGCATTTTGATGCTGACGCAATTATTAAAAACATGATGTCATCTAGTAAATGGTCACAAAATAAATACTATGGTAATACTCCAGATGATATCAAGGCCATGTGGGATAAAAATCGTGACGAAGCCGCACTGGCCGGAACAAATATGCATTACGACATTGAATGCTATTATAATAAGTGTCCAAATGAAAATGGTTCGATTGAATATGAATATTTTCAGAAATTCCTGTTAGCCTTTCCCGAATTAAAACCATATCGTACAGAATGGACGGTATATCATGAAGAACTCAAACTAGCTGGATCAATTGATATGGTATTTGAAAACCCTGATGGTACACTTTTAATATACGATTGGAAACGCTGTAAAGAAATCGTAAAAACAAACGGATTTAATAAATGGGGCAATAAGGAATGTATAGAACATTTACCGGATACTAACTATTGGCACTACTGTTTACAATTGAGTACATACAAGGCTATATTAGAAGAAAAATATGGAAAAATAGTAGCTGGGTTATATTTAGTATGTCTTCATCCTGAAAACAAAAATAAAAATTTCCAGCGCATAAAAGTAGTTGATTTACAAAGAGAAGTTGACGATTTGTTTCAATTAAGAAAGAAGCAAGTCAATAATACAGACAGTTTATAATTATTACAATACTTAAACATTATTGATTATTGTAGATTATATATTCATCGATGATTAGTCTAACCAATCGATCTAGTTTTTTTTGTATGATTACCGGACTAGGAGTAGTAGCTGGATCCGGTCTCGTCTATTGGTACTCGTGTGAATATTTTAAAAAAAACACGAAAACAAATAGTAATAAGATAGAGCCAAGTTCTCATGAATTATATATTAACAAGTACTATGATAAATTCAATAAGCTAGATGATATAGATGATATTGAAGAAGAAGCAGTTAAATCTTTGAAAAGTAGCATTTTGTATGAAGCCACGCCTAGAGGCGGGGTTATTATGTTTTATGATTTCGAAAAGGAATCATTCTGCTATTATTCGGATACAAAAGATCTACCGTATTTATTTTTAGAAACCGCTGCTAGACGGTATGTGACTATAAATAAATGTAAACAGATTTATGTCGATATGAAAGAAGAATTAAAGGTTGCGAAGCAGCAGGTTGATAATGATATAAATAGTAGTGGAAACAATAATGGAAATAATAATGGAATTAATGACGGTGTAAATAAATTAACCCATTTTGCTTCATTTAAAAAATATAATCGAAAAGGTACTGGGGGTACAAACATAACTAATTTAAATAAGAGGTTTATTCTTAGACGAAATGCCAATAGGTATTCTTATATGGGAAAAATCAAAGACTTTCAAATGTTAAACAATTATGAATACAACAATAAAGTAAAAGAACCCATTACTACGATGGATTATAATACATTTAAAAAAAACCTTCTTTCTGCGAAAATTATGTGACTGACTTCACCAATATCATATATTACTTGAATAATTTATACACACAAACCGGGTGACTGACTATATCATTTAGTAGACAGTCGCATATGTGAAAGTAAATATTATCCAAACTGGTTAAAATAAATTAGATGTAGAATATATATGAACAATCCATTAATTGGTGATTCGAATGAAACCAACAATAATAATATTAAAGAATTAATACAAACCTTTATCAAAAACAAAAATAGATCACTTCAAGAGACGAATGACAGTATGACCAAGGAGATAAATAGTCTCAAAACACAAGAACAAAGTGGAAATTATTTTATACCATTGACAACCGAACCTACTTTCACTACAAAGTATATTGGATTAGCTATAATATCTATACTGGGTGATATTATAGACGGTATAGGCGAAGCTACAAATCAAATTAAAGAGAAGGTGGTAGAACTGAAGAATACTCAAGATGCCACTATGCGCGGAGGTGCGGATGACGATAATGTCGATGCCAATACTGTCAATGCCGACACTGACCCACAGAAAATAGAAAGTATGGCCGATAACTTAAGTAAGCTGATCGTAGAGGCCAAAGGAATAATTAGTAATATAGAGGACACTCTAAACACCAAGATACCATCCAATAGTTATAGTTCCTCTAATCTGTTAGGGTATGGGTTAAATGAAGCGAATAAAATAGGTAAGATGGCAATCAATACTGGTATTCAGACCAGCGAACGAATTATCAATTATATCATAGATTTCGTTTTGGATTTTACAGGAAACAATAATTTGGCGGATAAAACTTGGCAAGAACTTAGCCCCGAATTGAACAAAAAACTAATCTTGTTTGCTGCTGTACTAAAAGAATTGTCTGAAAATCCGGCTACAAAAGAAGCGATTAAAGAAATTGCCAAAGTGGTTGCTGTATCAGTGGTTGAGTGGATGAAGGAAATAAAACCAGATGTAGATATGATTACTGATCAAACTATTACCATGCTTAAAGAAATTGCTAACAAATCGGTTCATGGTGCGACGTCCACGAGTATATCGGTTTTACAAGCATTTTTAGCGGAAATACCTTTTGTAGGTGGAATTCTCGATTTAACCATTGCTATAGGTAAAGGCTTTAATGCGTTGATGAAAGTATTCAATGTATTTGTTTCTCGATTTAGCCCGATTGGAATCAAAGGAGCTGAAACGATTGTAAACACCGCTGATAAATTAGGCGCGTTGAAATCTAAAATCGAAGATGAAACTGATAAAATTAGTCAAATGGTGAAGGAACAACGAGCTGTTACTCCATCTCAACAAGGAGGACAATATATGAAAAGAAACAATGGTAGATACAGGAGCGGTATTATGAAAAGTAACAAACGCATACATAAAACAATGAAATTGTTTCACGCTACTTTACCTAGGATGAAATATAGAGCGGATTGTAAAAATAATACTATAGACGATCCCTCATCAGCGGTTTACCAACGCAAAACACGACGAAAAAAAACATAAGAGTAGTGGGTATAATTTTGTAATCTCTTTATTTGATTATTGTTGGGATGTTACCACGGGTAGGTCCTTTTTTTTAGTGCCGTTTTTTAAGCAACTGGTTGCTTTTCTTTCCACTGTATAAAGCCTATACTCTTTTTTATGTTAAACGAAGATCCTAGATGTGATTTCGCTATTTCTAATGTTTTTATTTCCAAATCATCTAATGAGCTGATATAGTCGTCAATTACTGAATTACTAATAGTGACGGGTTGATGGGGGCGTGTTTCCGACGGATGAGCCGTGGATTTTCTTAGGTTCGTCTCCATACTTATATGGGTATCTATCGGGTATATATTGAAATCATTTTTATATTAATAAATCATTTCAATTCTTTTTATAATTCTTTTTATAATTCTTTTTATAATTCTTTTTACATTTCACATACATATATTTTACCCACTGACTACTAGTTGATAATCCTAATATTGAATCATACATATTATATCTCCCTCCGTTTTTACTCCTGATTTCTGTAATATTTTTGTTACGCTATTGTCTATGGTATATCCATTATTTATCACAAACTCAAACAACTCTGGTAATTCACTAATACACATTAATTCACATGGGTTGTGAATATTGGTTACGGCTATCACGCAATCAGATGCGCGACATATATTTGTATTCGATTCAAATGGCGATAATTTATTTAATCGTATTCTTTTTGTTATTGATTTTAAGGGCCCATCCGCCTCTTTATTGATGGTCAATATATTAGTATATTCTTGTTTAACTGAATTGTAATAGGGTATACTTTTTAACAGGTACAATTTCATTATTTATTATCTTATGTTATTTATTATTATTATATTCTCGGAAAATTGATTCTTATTAAATACATTAACATAATTTAATTATAATACTTTTACCTTCTTTTAAATAAAGACGGTTAATATCATGCTTGAGGATAATACATCTGTTCCTGTATTTAGGTTCAAGTTTACACCCGAATTTAATGTTCATTTACTTTCATTTTCCAAGATACATCAATATGACGACCGTATAACTTACAAAGAAGAATGGGATAGGTGGTTACTTTCTAATGATACTATTGTCAACGACGAGGTATTATACTTGAAATCGGCCGGATATGATGGAGATATTTTACAAAAAATGTATAAAAGTGGCAGATACTATTTCCGTAAAAAGACTTTGGTTTCCGATCATGAACCAAAACAACGACGAAAGTACATTTCAATTGATAAAGATATTATTGAACTTATGGATCGTAATATTCTAAGACAGGTTGAATCATCATTGATATTTAAGCCTGCTATTTCATATGAGAAATTCTGTCTGGATCATAGTAGTGTTATTGAGGATGAAACACTAAGACTTATGGAATTGGAGTTAAATAAATATGATATAGCTAACAAATTTAAAAAAACTTATAAAAACAGATATTTCATATTCAAGGACAATTATGAGATTAATAAATCAGAATATCGACTCGAAAACCGAAACGACGATCGATCAGACATCATTACGGAATAATAATTAATATAATTTATGGATAAATATAAACTATAATGAGTATTTTCTTACACAATACCTTTTCTCTCAACAATTACATTTCTATGTCTGATAAAATAAAACAGATTCCTTTCTTTTTTGTATATTTCTTACCTATTGATCATTTTAAAAATTTAGATGCTAAATATAAACAATTACCACATTCTGTATCAAACATTGTCCAACGCGACATTAAGTACAAAATTATATATTTCAAAAATATTTGTTATAACATTACAAAAGCTAATTTTTATTCTCATACATTTCCTGCACAAATTTACCATGTATTTTTTTCAGCCTCTATTTTACACGATAAACAGATTAGTTTTACCATAAATTACATTCAAGATAATCATACTTCCGGTGGCTATAATAAAAATGGTACTCATATAGACCAAGACCAAGACCAAGACCAAGACCAAGATGATCACTCAGTAATATTTACTCCATTCATTATACATGATCAATCTCAATTGCCACTTTTAAATAATTTTTCGGCGTCGTTTCATTTTCCTAGTATTCGTTATCATAATATGAAGATGTATTTCTCTCGCACATTATTGACAAATCCATATATACCCTTTGATATTTTTTTAATCACATATTTTCTTCATAATAATATTGATACCCTTACTAGAAATGTTTTGATAGAAGCAAAAACCATTCATACAAAGGTCCTTTATGAAAATATAGATAGGTATGATTCCCTTATTAAGGTTGATTATATTGATAATATGGTAGATTCGTTTGTCAATCATGATACTTCAGTTGTTGTAAGAAAACTACTATCTTTTAAATACACATGGACATACTACTCATTTTGTCTGTTTTTCCTCAATCACTACCCTAAACTATTAGAGGAACACGGCTTGTCAAATATATTCTGTTTATATATTCAATCATCACCTGACGAGAGAAATACAGATTTAATTAATCAAATTTACTATATTTTATTTACAAACATCTGAATGTAAATAACTTATTGCGTATTTGTGTTGGTTAATGTTTATTGTTTTTACCTAGTTATTTACCTACTTCTTGGTGGACTTCCTCTTGGTGGACTTCCTCTTGGTGGACTTCCTCTTGGTGGACTTCCTCTTGGTGGACTTCCTCTTGGCTGACTTACTTCCGTCAGGAGAAGCCATCTTTTTGTAAGTCTTGGCTGCTGCCTTTAACACATCCTTGAAAGGCTGTCCCTTCATTTCGCCCATTGTTTTCTTTACGTGATCTAACCATGCACTTGCCATCGTATATATATTATTGTTTATAAAATTAAAATTGAATTTATTAATTCAAAAAACTAAATTGTATTATATTATTGGTTGTTTACAACAACTACTACTTTCAATTCAGATATAGGTCCGTATATTTCATATAATCTATTCATTTATAAGTTATTTCATTGACTTAGTTGCTAATGTCTAAATTTGTCTTAACCAGGTATTTATATATATTTGACGAAGTCATTATATCATTTATTTCATGTTTGTTAAAAAAACAGACACTTGATGAATGTTATTTCTGGATTTCTGAATTATATTACTCTGGATTTATTGAACAAGCATGGGACTTGTTATGGTTCGTGTATTACGACTTCTATTTTGTACAAAACCCATCCTTTGAACCATTCTTTTCCAAAAAATTTGCGTGTTATGATTTAAAAAGTATGATGACTGTTGTGAAAAATTTGTATAAGCTTGACATTACATCTGATATATTTATTACGCGTCAATACCATACTCACATGAAAGAAAATAGTCCATCGTTTCGAGGTAAAAAGCCAACATGGCTATCTAATTATCCTACTAAATATCATTTGTTATTTCGGTTTATAGATAAAAAACTATATCATTTTGCTATATCTGCTATACCAGACACTATTGAAGACGACTTGTTTCAGTTTATTCAATTGTATTTCCAAATTTCACATGAAACAATCGAACATTTTAAACTACGGTTTTATGAATGTAAGTATTCGAACAAGGTTCATATCATATGGTCCATCATATGCTTATTTATATTTAATAAATGTAATGGTGGAGAGGATACGTTCTCTCATAAGGAATGGTACGGTGTTACAAAAAAAACTGTATATATTGGATGCTCTGATATTGAATACAATGAAATAGTTCGAATTCACGAAGACCCAATTCCACATGATAAATTTAATCACCCCCAGGTATATAAAACATTAGAGTTTAAACGAAAGTATTCAATTTACCCGAAGTGTAGATCTTTTAATCTTATGAGAAGTATATTCTCCGACCATAATAATGAAACTATAGCAAATTGTTTATGGTATGGTTGGCAGTTCTATGCATATGAATGCCCAATATGGAAATCACGCTTTAACAATTATAATATCAGTGTTAAAGCGGATACTCATGAGATATTATTTCACGATGACAATGAACTTGAACTATTTCATTCACAATTTGGATATGATCCTGACGAACAATCTACTGAAACGCAGAACAAAGGATTATTACTTGATTGTAATAGCAGTATGTGTTGGCGTAATTGGTATGACGATGTATTTACACGCCCATCATTATACGATTTTAATGACAACTTTAAGTTTAAATATTGAATATGTATTGAATATAAGTGAATATGTATTGAATATAATTTAATATGTATTTATAAAAAAATTGATTGTAAAATATATTTTTTATTGTACCTATCACTAGTTATAATGGTTAAAAATCAAGACGGAGGCAATAAATCCAAGAGGACTGCTCGTAAATTAGTTACGGGGCCGGTTGATCGGAAAGTTCGATTGGCGTATGAAGAAGGAGAAATTTATGCGGTTGTTACTAAAATGTTGGGTAATGGCATGTTTCACGCGAATGATCCAGAAGGTAAGGAACGACTATGTGTAATGAGAAATAAGTTTCGTGGACGAGGAAAACGAGATAATATTGTTACGCTTGGTTGTTGGGTTCTAATCGGAGAAAGAGAGTTTGAGTCTTCCTCGTCCAAACCCAAGTGCGATCTGTTGGAGGTGTACACTGATGTCGAAAAAATGAAATTAAAAAAAACAGGAAATCCTATATTTGATAAATTAAAGAGTGAACACGACAATAAGATTGACGAAACAAATACCGACAATATTAGTTTTGAGTCGGGTGACACTGAAAAATATAAAGAATTACTTGAATCTATCGAAGCATCTGATCATAAGAATGAAAATAAAAAACCGATTGAAACTATCAATATGGATGGTGATCAGGTCGATATTGATGACATCTAAAAGATAATATATATTATATTATTAACTATACTATTTACCTCACCTCTGCTTTATAATTAAATTAAACAAACAAACAATTAAATAAAGACTCCTCTATTTTTATTTCTATTTTTATTTCTATTTCTATTTTTATTTCTATTTCTATTTCTATTTCTATTTCTATTTCTATTTATTCTTCGTCGTTCTCGATATCATCATCATCATATGTTGTATGTTGCGTAATATATGAATGAGGTATGGTATTAAATAGTTGGATGCGTCCAAATGGATGTGTTATATTTTCTATAGTACTGAGTGAAGAGAAAAACCTACTTCTTGAATCTCTTATCGGAATAGTAGAAAATGTTACAGGTAATTGTAAAGGTAAATGTGTGCGAGAATCAAGTATTTCAGAATTATTTGTATTTTCTATCTCTATACTTTCCATTTTATAACGACATATCGGACATTCGGCGCATTGGGTTTCCAACCATTTTTCAACTTCTCCTTTTAAAAATCCATGGTTACATGGCAAAAGGGTTATTTTTTCACCTATTGTAAATGGCTCTTGGCTTATAGGGCAGGTATCATTTAAACACAACATCTCACCATAGGATGTGTGACGCAATGTTGCTTTACCATTCTCTGATATAACATGTTTATATTTCGGAGCGTCATACAAAAACGATTCGTTCAATATACCTTCATTGTTTTGATTTTCTAATAAATATCTACTCAAGATCATTCTTTCGGCGATTTGGTTAAAATAAATACTTGAATCTAGGTAGTCAATCTGGCTCTCTTCATATAATGCGTTTAAATTATCATCCTCTAATATAGAATTATTCATCTATTAATATATTACATTGGGTTATTGGCTTTATAATTTAGTTAACAACAATATAAATAATGTATATATTGTTAATTGGTATATGTATATGGTGTATGGTATATGGTATTTATGTTGCGGATTTAAAGTATGAGTTCGTTTAATATATTATAACGATCTTTATTGAGCATATTATTTAACATTAACCATGGAGTCATTTTTTGTAATCCAGCCACACCATCTGATATAAATGTGTTTAACAACATTGGACTATAACCAGATAACATTGTAACACTATCTTGATAAGATAACTCTGGAAACCCATGTGTACTTTTCAAATTCCAGAATAAAATATGAGGTACTTTGTATCCTTTACCACAAACTTGAACGCCAGCATCATGATATTTTTGTTCTAATACTTGTACGACGGTCCTATACTCAGTGTATTGGTCAATGTATTTACACTGAACTGAACCTGAACCATCGAACTGCATATCCGAAAACACGACCAATACTATTTTTTCTACTTCTTCTGATGAAATTTTATTTGTAACAATCGTATCTAAAATTAAATCCATTGCCCGGTAAAAGTCTGTATTCATTCCCCATTCTATATCTCTTATTTTTTTTACACAACTAACAAAATCAAGACAATCGTCCAAATTTACCCACGACGGCTTATTTGTAAATGTGATAATTCGTTTACCAATCGTTGACTTTTCCGCAACACAGATTCCTAGTCCGATTGCGGAATATAATGGATTACAGTCATATTGTTCCATTGAGCAGGATGTATCTATCATAGCAATGACATTGTCCAACTGTTTTATTTGACTCATCTTACTCCTCCATGCTTCGTTTATTAAAAACATCTCACTTGAGTCTGGGTCTGGGTCTGGGTCTGGGCCTAGATCTCTTGTACGATTCTCGTTATGTTTATCTGACAATAAATCCATATGTCCGGTCAAGTTAATTGCTGCCTTTACCAACGATATTATACTAGTAGTCTTATACTTCATCTTGTATTTTCCTTGCTTTACATGTTCGATGTAATTTAATAGATTATCTCTACATTGAATTCTGTCGTTGCTCTTAATGGCGGGTTGATTATTCATTCTCGTGTTCATATTTAAAAAAGCCTTTTGTTGTTTCATTAATGTTATACCAGTTACATTATTAAAATTTATCTTATTCCACTGATGACCACATTGTTTTATTTGAGTTGTATCTATATATTTATTTAAACTACTTATTAACTGTCTATAATGTGTCTGTGCTTTTCTTGTCGCAGAACCCGACCATTCAGACGATCCATACAGATAGTAATAATTCATGGCCAAAAATACATTTATCCAACCGAATTTATTGTTCGTCTCGCGAGGTATCCACTTTGATATTAGACTACACGATAAACCATTATTCATATTAATTACATCACGCTTTACTTGGTTATTTATTATAGTAATTAACTCCTTGGGGCAATTTGATATTTCATTAAAATAATACTTCATGTCTTTCCAACTTCCATATGGGGATTGTACCGGTCGATGGCCAATATAATTATACATTTCATCCACGGGATCATCTACATATCCCACAAATCGTTTCATCATTTCTATTGATAATTTCCGGTCTATACTCATTAATTCTTTCAGCATAATTAGACTCAGCGCATATTCGCCCTTTCCGTATTCTATATCTCTTGTATGTGCCAACATTTTTAATAGTAACCTTTTTTCATCCACGGTACCTGCTTGAAAACACTGTTTAAATTTTATACCTACATTTGTCTTATTCTCTATATTAGAGGTTCTCACTAACTGATATGATAACTGTAATATATTTTCTTGTTGAATGTTTGACCATTTATATTCAATATGATTGTTTTCACCATATTGAATATTTTTGTGTTCGTTTTTAGGTTCGTCTTCGTTTCCGTTTCCGTTTCCGTTTCCGGTTCCGGTTCCGGTTCCGGTTCCGGTTCCGGTTCCGGTTCCTAATCCGGCTGCTGATACGCGTGACGACATATGTATACATATTGTTGTAATTTATCTTTAAGTTTATTGTATAGGTCTTGTATTACCGTTTTCTTTTCGTTTTATTATGCGATAAATTAAACATTAAACGCTTGGTTTTCTTTCCAGAAGATGTTATGCTATTATTATTGTTATTATTATTATTGTTGTTATTGTTATTATTGTTATTGTTGTTATTGTTATTATTGTTATTATTATTATTGTTGTTATTGTTATTATTGTTATTATTGTTATTGTTATTATTCTTGTTATTGTCGTCTTGATAAAATATCAAAAATATATTGTTTACATCGCTTATACATTCTATAGACGATTCTAGATTATAGGTATCTATTTGTTTTAGATTCGTCATGAAATTATATTTTTCACTATTATTTAAAAAGTTTTTCAATTCGTCATTCTGTAACGAAAAATTATATATCAAAATACTCAATATCTTGTATTTGGTGTCGTCTATTTTTTCGTGGCGTTTTATTAATGTCAACATTTCATTTTTATGTATTTCGTTAGATTTTTCCAACTTCATTGTCTTGACGCTTATTTTTTCCAACTCTTTTTGACTGTTAATATACAATATTGATACTGAAACCTTTTTTATTTTATCTGGATAAAACATTGAATAAATATATTCTTCTTTTTCAAATTGCTCTATCCAACTTACATCTATTGTCTGATCGTCGGTTTCATCCAATGACGCGACTGATACGGCTGATACAATTGGTAATAAGGGTGTCTCGTGTATTTTTGTATATTGTGGTGTTTCTATTGTTGCCATTAATGTTTTTAAATATTATTCCATTTGCTTTTTAACTAATAGTATTACTGTTTGTTTAATAGTCATCGTAATCCAAATCTTCTTCTAAATAATCATTGTCTTCCAACACAACATGATTCTCATTGGCATCGTCATCAGTATAATGACTGTCAAACTGAATTGCGTATTTTTCGTATTCCTCGCGGTCTAATACTGCTTTCGCATAATCATTCAACTCGCCTACTTCATGATAATAGATGGCTGAATCGTATTCAACTCTATCGCGATAATCTTCCATCATTTTTACTGTTTCCGCGCGTTCTTTTAGATGATTGTCTAATTGTATATATTCTAACTCTTCCTCTGAAAATGTTTCATCCCATGAATCGTACCAATTTACATTGTCTCTACTATATTCTAGGTTGTTTACATTGTCTGCGGGCGTGTATACATTTGATGTATATACGTGTTTTTGTGTACTTGGCTTTCTATATCGCATAAACATGGGACCAATCCATTGTACACCCCTCCAATATTGTTTATCGTTGACATTTATTCCAGACGCATTCTTTTTATCATCATCTTCTTTTTGTTTTATCGTATCTAACCATGATGTATTCGTTGAAGATTGATTCAAAGTATCTTCTGTTACTAATGAACCAGATCCTTTCGTTAATTCTGGAAACATGTCTACTCCAAAATCAATAAACTCCTTTTTTAATGGTTCAGTATCCGTTCTTCGATAATTATCTTTTCTAGAGTAATAACTATAACTATTACTATAACTATTACTATAACTATTACTAT
>Ga0105051_10004422_pt1 | contig 16279 bp, 18 predicted proteins | sample FRY02_FD_78383 | JGI IMG/M metagenome (GOLD analysis project Ga0105051, IMG submission 78383) | Freshwater microbial communities from Lake Fryxell liftoff mats and glacier meltwater in Antarctica - FRY-02 (megahit assembly) | ecosystem: Environmental > Aquatic > Freshwater > Ice > Glacier... | reverse complement strand
CAGCAGTCACTCTCGCATCATACGGTGCCAGCGGTGGTAATGGACTTTGCGGTTAACACGTTATCGCAGCAGTCACTCTCTCATCATACGGTGCCAGCGGTATCGACCGTACTGACAGCCAACACGTTATCGCAGCAGTCGCTCTCGCATCATACGGTAGTTGGAAACGGTCTCGGCGGCGGAGGCGAGATCTCGCCACCAGCTATTGTCTCTGAAATTGTTATTAGGATTTATCCAGCCGGCTCACCGACAGACGTTCTTACCACGTATTCGTCACTGGAAGCCGGTCACGGTTATACCGAGCTGACGTCAACCGCGCTCAGGTTTGATCTACCGGACGGTATCAATGGCGCTACTATCATCTCGGCAGAGATGTGGTTTACAGGTTTATCCCGGCAAGTTGCGGACATTTTTAACTACGACACCGCCGAGATGGAAACGGTGTCTATCGAGATCGGAATCGTTGCCGGGACAGACCAATCGCTACCGTTGACCGTGGCCGACATCGACGGAATTACGCTTCGCAGCGAAAAGGTCACCATGGGCGGACCGTCATCCGGAGCAGACAAACTTATTAACTGGCCGGCGTCTCCGTACGATCCCTTGGAAACACAAGTACCAGCCATACCTCCTGAGGGTTTTGTCGACCTTACCGTGGCCATGCAGGCAGCTCTCGCCGCCGGTGATTTTGCCTCCGGCTTCGTGTGCTTCATCGCTCGAAGGTTAGCGGCGATCAGCGAACTGTTTGTACTGGGTGAAACACCGACGCTGATCCTCGTCTATGTCGTAGGAGATCTGACAATAAGCTTTGCCAGTACTCCCCTGTCACAGCAGTCGAACTCGCACAACACGGTCGCGGCGTCTGACTTTGTCATAGAAGCCATTCCGCAAAGCCAACAGTCGCTGTCTCACCACGTAGCGGACGGTACGACTACCACTGCGGCACCAACTACCACCACTACCACGACTACTACCACTACCACGACTACTACCACTACCGATCTACCAGACTTTGGTACGACCGGTCCGCCTTAAACAATTCCGGACCGCACGATGGCAACACGCATCCTTTACCCCGCTTGGCGAGATGAACAGGCAACACGAGCTTACCCGTTCTCTGACGCTGGACCGCCTGTAACCCTTACCGGGCTGCGGATGCCAATCGGGCTAATCCTTGACGCCAGTATTCATCCCGCTAACTCGCCGGGACAGTTCTACCTTGCCGCGGTGGAGATCACTGCCAGTAGGCAACTTCGCTTCTTCGTTGCAGACGGTATCAACGCCTCAGCAGCGGTCGGGACCTGGGACCCGGCCTCGCCGGACCCATCTGCAATCGAGCTGCTGGATAACCAGCAGCTACCCGCGGGCGTGCTAGTCATCAACACCACTTTAGCTGCTGACTTGATCCAGCAGTGGCCCGCCGACAAAATCGATTTTGTCGCCGATACCGCCGCATTCGTCCTCAGCACCTGGCATTTTGTTTATACCGATGTATCCACTTTCCAGACAGCCGGTGAGCAGATCTCGTTGTCTGAAGATCTCTACCTGGTCGGCGAAGACGGTATACGGCTAGCCTGCGACTTAGAGCACGATCCACCTCTAATCCGTGTGCATGCGGTGGGTGATCCGCTAGCCAGGCTTCGCAAGTGCGATGCCGAACCGGTACCACGATTTATTCGTGAAGTGGTATTTCAGCAAGGCGATAAAACAATTCGCTGCTCACCGAACGCGGCCGGCGAAATATACATCCTGGTAGCTAGCCAAGAAGGCGTTGATTCCGCTATGCGGCTATATTCGCGACCTGGCGAACTTAAAATTGGTTTCGCCGAAAGCACTGACCGGAGAAAATAGCCATGCCACAAACTGAATTTGAACGTATCAATCTCAACCGGGCCTACCCGTTCATCGACAACGACGAGAAATGTCTCTACGGGGTTGCGGCTGATCTGCAGGTAACAATCCGGCCAGCTGGAAAGTATTCCCACGGTAAACACCGCGTCTACCTGCAGTCAATGGGCCCGCTTTCTCCTGCTCAAGCGATGCTGCTGGGCGTCGCCGGTAAGACCCAGTTCCTAGCTCTGGTCTCCGACGCTCCCGGACTACTAGGATCTGTCTTGCTATTCGCTATGGGGGTTACTCGTAGGTACGAGGAAATCCTCTCGGTGGAGGTACCGATGTACCGATTTGCCGACGTCGTGCTCGGCGTGGACCCTGCCGGGTGTCGATCGTCGACGGGCAACGACGTTAACTGGGAAGGCCACTTAGTTATCGGCAACGCGAGCGATATTCCCGGGTCGTTGAGTATCCTCGATCCATCACTGCCAGTAGAGCCGGCGAGAATTATTAATTCAATTGAATCGGCTACTACCACCGGCCGCACGTTTGTTTACAACCAAATCGCTACGCAGTACACGCAACCAGCAGGATGCGAGACGACAAGCGAGGCTACGTTCCAGTCAGGCGACTACGTGCTGGCCTGTGGGCCGATCGAAGGAGAGTTCCGCATCGCAGGCGGTTACCAGACTCGCTTGTCGCAGGATACCGCGAGGCGGCAACTAACCGCCTCAGCCAACAGACTCGCCGGCGAACAGGGTAAGTCGTGCGACCCACTTCCTCCCGCCTGCGAAATCAACGACACCGACAACTCGCCTCGCTGTGACGAGGTACTACGGTCGATCAACGGCATCGGTGGACCGTCCATTAAGCTGACCGCACTGCAAAGCGTTGAAATCGGGCTCTACCCTGACCAGCACCGAATTATTATCTCACCGACGGGAAGCGACGCGGCAACTTGCCCTGAATCGCGTGTCGCCGATCCGGTTGAGTATTTCCCCACCAACGACCTCAATATCCCCTGCGGCAACCTTGGTGAGCCATTGCCGCCAGCGCCCGGTCTTCCCGACGACGGGGTCGGTTACTTGATCAGCGAGCAGCCAATCGAGGTAACTACGGCGATACCGTCGAGCACGATGTGCCGCTGGATCGGCGGGGAGGGTTCTCAGTGGTTACTGGATTACTATCCATGCGGGTCCCCCCAAAGCTGTTCGCTACCGTCCACCTCCCCTGCGAGCGTAGGGCAGATCGCCACCACGCTATGCCTAACTCAGGCGGATGAGTTCGACACGTTGGTCCTCAATCCCTACTTCTTGTTCGACATCCCGCTGGGTGCCTGGAACACGAGCGGGAACGTTATCGTTGTTTCCGAAGATGGCTCGCTACCGCCGGACGTACTACCAGTGGCGAAGCTCACCGGAGGGTCAGTAGGAGCGTCACTATCCCAGCGGTCTATTTTACTACCTTTGGCGGGAAGTTACTTGCTGCAGTTCGGTTGCCGCGTAATTCAAGGTGAGGCCGAGCTTGCCATCGGAACCGAATTTGGATTCCACCTCGCGACACGGATAAGCTTGACTGATGACGATTACGCCGGCTGGCAGGATGTTGAGGTCGGCCCCTTATTGTTCGCTTCCGGACCCTTGCGGTTGGTGCTCGTTGCTGGCCCCGGATCGATCATTGAAATCAGTCAGTTCGCTCTTGTGAGACAGTAACCATGACGTCCATCGCGTACACCTCGAGCTCGCAGTGGACTACCGACGATATCTATCCGCCGATGGTTGCAACGCAGCCTAGCCCGCGGATCTCTCAGCTAGCTGGCGACGGGTTTTATCTATCAGTCGCAGCGAGTCTACCGGACAATATGTTCTTGCCGCCAGGCTTGCAGATAGTACTGGCGGAGCTACAGCTGGACGTCCTCTCGCTAGCCGCAACAGCTACGATTGTACAAAACACCATCAAACTACAGATCGACGGATCGACTTACAGCGTGCCGGTACGCATGGCGGTTTACCCGGACGGCGAGTTCCTGAAAGTTTCCATCGGCGACACGCTACCCTTCACCGTTACGCAGGAACTACTCAAACTACGCGTCATAGGCTTCAACGGAACGCCGCAAAGCATTCCTGACCCCCTGATACCATTTCACAATATTCTGCAGGCGAAGGCAGGCGACGTCGCGATCGCTTATCTGCACGCGATCGTCGTTACCACGCCGGCGGACGATGAGCCCTGCGAGAACCCGATCGACGCGTTCAACAAACCGGCGTGCAGTATGCCGCCGGTTTGTCTGCCAGACTTCGGGGCCAACTTGCTCGAGGAGATCTGCAACCTACCCATCATGCCGCCGATCATTCCCCCGGTGGTAGTGCCGCTACCTATCGGCTTACCAGGACCTCCCGGTCAAATCGGCATCCCTGGCGTCCCCGGCATTCCTGGTATTCCTGGTATTAATGGAATTCGCGGACCTGTCGGACCCATTGGACCTGTCGGACCTGTCGGACCTGTGGGACCACCGGGACCTGTGGGACCACCGGGACGCGGCGGCTATCCCAATCGCGGCAGCGGTGACGAATTCAACTGCTGCACGTTCATCAAGTGCGGTGGCTCTTGGCAGGACGCGGGCAACAACTTCGCCGGCGAGGAGGACGAGGGTTCCTGCTGCGATGGCCTGCAGTGGTTCGTAGTTGAGACAGGTGCCACCTTTAGCTTGCCGGACTGTTGGTACGTTGTCGGCGAGTCATCTGTTACAGCCACAGAGGTGTTGCCCGAGGAAACCTTCACCGTTTTAGAAGGCTGCTCACTAGCCGGGCAAGAAGAACTGCAAACACAGCTTGAAAGCTTGGTCGGGATAAGCTGGAGCAACGGTGACGGTGAATACCCTTTCATTGCAGATAACGGAGAGGTTTTTAACAGAAACTCCGACAGCCCCAACTGCGACTGCGAACATGGGGGTTCGGGCGGGAAATGCGACGACCTACGGCCGAGCGACAGCGAAGGCTCAAACGGCGAGGTCCAGGTCCGCTGCGACTGCAATACACCAACAACCACGCTGCCGCCCGCTCAAGGATTGTGCTGCTTCTTCGTCGACGCGGCTGCCGATCCGCTCGATGCGTATGAAAACATTGGCTGCGCTGAAACCGATCAGGATACTTGCATCGGTGGTAGCCTGTTTCCGAATGGTGAGATCATCAGTTGGACGCTCGGCGGTGTTTCGTCAGGCGACTGCGCTCCTCTCTGTCTAACAACAGCGCCTCCGGTACTGGGTCTTTGCTGTTACTACATCGACGAATCGCTGGATCCGCTGGACTCGCCTGGCAACGTCGGCTGTGATGAAGTCGGTGAAACCGAATGTCTCGAAGGCGGACTGTTCCCGGGCGGCACGCTGATCAGCTGGACCGCCGAGGTGGTGGAAGGCGGGGACTGCGTCAGCCGCTGCCTGTCGACCACGGAGATGCCGCCACTGGGCCATTGCTGCGATGTCGTCGGAGATTGCGTTGCAGCGGGTGTGACCTTCGCAGAGTGCGATAGCGCCCATAGCGGAACATGGGCTTCGGGCCCGTGCCCCAACGGGCTTAACCAGTCCTGCGACCCGATAAACCCCGACGACTGTAGCTGGAGTTATGACTTCGGCACAAACGCGTGGTTGCAAATCTTGAGCCCTTGCACAGGAGACCTCCCTGACTGCGCTGAACCGGCGTTCGTCCCGGCACCAGGCGATACTTCAACCTACTTCACAGACTGTGGCTAAAAAAATGCTAGTATCCCCGGCTGATTACTCTTGAATTCCTCTTTGGAACCCTGTTCATGACTCAGCCTACGCTTACCATCGGCATGCTCACTTACGACGACTATGATGGCGTGTACTTTACAATCCAGGCGATTCGTACCTACCACAGCGACGTTGCCAACCAAATCCGATTTTTGGTTGTGGATAACAACCCATCAAGTAAGCACGGCAAAGAGGTCGCTACACTCTGCCGTAACCAAAACGATACGAGTTACTACGGTATCGAAGGCGTTAGTAGCACTAGCTTAAGAAACCTCGTGTTTGAGCTTGCCAGTACCGAACACGTACTATGCCTGGATTGTCACGTGCTGCTGCAGCCGCAAGCCCTGTCGCGACTGATTCGGTTCTACGCGGCCAATCCCGGCACCAATGACCTCTTTCAAGGGCCTCTCTACACCGAGTCCAACTACGTCATTGCGACCAGTATGGAGCCTAGTTTCCGCGGCGGTAACTTCGGAATCTGGACAGATGGCGACAAACGATGCGACGATCCGGCTGCTGACCCGTTTGAAATCGCTATGCATGGGATGGGTATGTTTACATGCCGCCGAGACGCTTGGCCTCGCTTTCCCATCGGTATGCGTGGCTTTGGCGGCGAAGAAGGGACCATCCATGAAAAGTTCCGACTCACCGGGCGAAAATGCTGGGCACTGCCGTTCCTGGGCTGGACACATCGATTTCCTAGGCCAGCTGGCGTGCCCTACAAACTAGACATTCACGAGAAGGTTCGAAACCATTTAATGACGTTCCGAGACGCCGGGCTGGAAATCACGCCAGTGGTGGAGTACTACCGCTCACGGCTGGACGGCAATCCAGACGTTTCGAGTGCTAAAATGGACAGCTTGGTCGCCTGGTCGCAGACACTGCCGAACTGTCCTCACACCATCCCGGCCGGTTACCAGCCGTTCCTAGGCAAACCGATTCAGTTGCTCGCCGATAAACCACCCGCAAAGTAGCTCGCATGACAACCACTACCGTAGCCCCGACGACGACGACGACTGATCTACCGGATATGGGTACCACCGCGGCTCCCACAACCACGACCACTTCGGCTCCCACAACCACGACCACTGTGTCTCCTGACCCACTGGTCTATTCGGTGGTGGCCGAGGTTTCAGTCCCGCAGACGATCGAATACTTCCGGCAACGACCCTTCTATCGTGTCCAGGTGGAGATCACTGAAGTCGTCGGGTTTTTGGATAGGAACCTGTTTGTTCATGACCGTGTCCCAGTCGGAATGAGTGAGCTAATGCGGGACGAGTTCATCGGGGTGGCAGGGCCGGTCGACCTACTGGACTTCAGTAACGTTCCCGACTCACGGATGCGGCTACGTAAAGATCGACTGGATATGCTGATCGAGTCGCATTTACTTTACGAGGAACTGATAAAATCTGTCACTCTGGGGCTACAAGAATTGGTTGAAGGCATGCGTCGACTCGACCAAATGAACGTCGTCCTCACCTTACAAATCACCTAACGGACCTTTAATGGATACGATCACCGACGAATACATGCGTAGCCGTGTACTCAACCACGGAGAATTGCTCCAACAATTCCCTTTTCTCGTCCCAGTAAAAACCGCTGTCGAAGCGCTCGGTACATGCTTACAGTGCCAAGCGAAGGCGAAAGGGATTGCCGCTCGCACAGCACTTAACCAGGCACGCCGCACGATCGGGATGATGAGTGACGCGGATAAGCTACGCTTCAAACGCCTGCTCAATGCGGCCAGCATGCGGGTACAGTGGACTGAAGCGATCGGTGGATCGAATAAACGAGTGATTAAAGACTTCTGATCTCGTGATCGCGGCGGCGACAAAATCGATTTTGTCGGCGACACGTCGCAGGCGATAGCTAAATTACTGGCGATTTAGCGGTAAATAGATGTGAATCATGTTATCGCTCACACATATCGTGTGGCGGGATGAACTTGATGGGACATATCAGGGAAGCCAGTTATGACAATCACGAACGAAGCAGCCTTCACCGAAATCACCGGCGTCAAGGCGAAGCCGAAGGCGGCGAAAGTAAAAGCAGCCGCAAAGCCGAAGGCGGCAAAGCCGAGGGCCGTAAAGCCGAAGGCACCCGCAAAGCCGAAGGCGGCAAAGCCGAAGGCGGCAAAGCCGAAGGCGGCGAAGGTGACGAAGCCGAAGGCGGCAAAGGTGACGGAGGTGCTGTTGGTGGGCGCGGAGCACCTCGTCGGTGTAAACTTCGCTAAGTCCCGTCAGCCGATGACCGCCGCCGAGGCGGTCGTGATCATCGATAAGTGTGCATTGCTCGCGGGCAAGCTGGAGCACGATCTTACGCCATTTATGCGCATCAAGATTTCGTCCGCTGTCCTTGGAATCATGGACCGGCTGCGAATCGAACGGCTCGCACACCTGGACCACCTCAGCGAAGAAGAGGTGGTGGCCGTTAAGGCCAGCATGTTTGAGATCGTCAGTGAGGTCCGGGACAAGATGCAACTCGCCTACGCCTAGGTGAGTGGTTACTAGCGGCAGTTGTCGCTAGTATGAGTCCTCCACAAGCTTTTGCTTGTGGGGTGACTTTTTTTTAGCCCTTGGAACCAGAGAACCCCATGCTAGACGACGCACAACCTTCCAGTGATCTATTTGTGATTAGCTGCGACCCAGCCACGCTGGAGATCAAAGTCGCTTCCCGTGCCACTGATCAAGAGACCAAGCTGTATCACGTCAGCAGCGAAGACGCCAAAACCCTGGCCGTTCAGGAAGCTCGCAAGCGAGGAATTCAGAGCACGACGATCAAACGCGCTGAGATGCAGTACGGCGACGACAAAAAGGGAATCCCCACGACCACGCTGCCTAACGGCAAGAACGCAGTCATGCACCCGTTCTTGGTCGTCAAGTTCTCTGACGCTAAAAACAACGGCTCAGGCTACGTCGGCGACTCGCAGGTTTACTAACAATGTCACAGCTCCGTCCGCCCAGTATGTCTCACGCCGCCTTGGAAGCGTTGCATCGCAGCAACGTCTCCCCGATCGGCAAGAACACGGCGGCTAACCGTCTCTTCCAGGACGACAACGCGTACGGGGCAGCTCTCTTCGTCGCAGCTCGCGAGTACTTAGAACTCGACGAGCTGCTTGCCTTCGATCCACAGACGATTCGTTTGGAGCTGCAACAGTTGCTCAGCATCAAAGAAATCGATAACGAGATCTTTGGACGGCTGATGGCAATGATTGTGATTGTAGGTACTGATCTGTTCTACGCCGACTGGCAAGCGTTTGTAGACCTCTGTAACGTCCTCTCAGGCCAGGCTGCCTCTCCAGACGTGTTTGACCCTGCGGACCCTTACGAGATGTCCTGGGCGGTTGTGGAGGCCGCTCTGCTGGCACCACTAGAAACCGGAGAAGCATTCAGCGAAGAGATCAGGGGCTACATGGGGCTGTCGCTTCAGGAACATGGCTTCTTTTCCGCTCCCCCACCACTATCGATGGCGGTCATGCCAGACGACCTGGTATCGCCTGCAGAGATGACTGACGACGCGGAGATCATGTCCGCGGCGGTTACCTCGGACTTGGACAGACACAACGAGATCACCGAGATGCTCCGAGAGAACCTCGCGGAACTGGCCGCTCAAATGCGGCCGTTTATCGACATCACCGCGAAAGACTAGCTAAAGTCTTTCATAGCTTTCAGCTCGCGAGGTTTGCGTACGACGAAGGAAACCCCTGCGTTATCCATCTCCGCTTCCATCTTACCCATCACACCGTCCTGCATGTCGTCAACGGTCGAAGCGGATACTTTGCCGATTCGCAGCGTACCTCGAAGGTGTAACTTCATCTCGCGGGACGCGAAAGCGTCCATGTCGGCCAGCTTGACTGTACTACCGCTGGGGAAGATGTACACCGGCTCAGACGTGTCTGACGCTAAGGCGAGTTCAGGAGCGATGCCGCTAAACACGGCGAGTTTGTCACATAGCACCGCAGCGACCTTGTGCTGCGACTGCATCGCTTGACCGATCAAACGTCCGCAAGCGTCTGCCAGCCTCGCTGCCGGAATCCCGGTCTGATGCTTGATTGCTTGAGAGATCGCCGCGGCGACTTTACGTCCGTCGTAACAACCACGACGGCAGGAAGCCCGCCAAAGGATGTCACTAGCTACCTTGTCGCCGATTCTCTCGGCACCCGCATCGAGTAAACGACCTGCTAATTCGACCCGCTTGAGCAGCGAAATCGACCCCAACTTGTTTCGCTGATAGGCTGAGACCAACCAGTTAGTGGCCTCCACCACTTCTTGCGGATTTCGCAGCGGGTAGCGTTCATTGGTCGCTGACGCCTGCTTGATCACCTCCACTTCCGTCTCCACCAACTTTCGCACGTCGCCGACGATGTCCCAAAAAACCGCTCGTTTGTGTAAATATCGCTCAACTTGCTCGCGACGATCGGCGGCAAGTTTGTCCCGCTGCTGCAGGTAGTAAGCGTGGCTCAACCAGCACGCTGCTTTGCCGTTGGTAGGGAAGCGAGGCTGCGGAGCGAGGATCGCACAACTGGTCTGGCTATCGTCGCTAGCGAGTTTTTTCGTATTCTCTACTAACACATACAACGGAAGCGTGTGCTTGACCGCGATTTGGTTGAGCATCTGATGACCGTGGTCATTCACAAAATCCACTAACAAGTTCGCCATGACATCTAGCCTTAACGGAAAAATTGACTGGGTCGTCGCCCTTCGCGCAATGAACACTGAGCCGCTGGCGAAGTCGCTACCTACTACCACAGACTGTCCTGTCTGCAGACAAGGCAGAGTACGGTTATCCCAAGACACTTGTCAAATTGGCGCATGGTTCGTCTGCCGCCATTGCAAACGTTGCGGCGACATGCTCGAGCTCGTAATGGGTGTACGGAACTGCAACGACAGTTCGGCTTGCCGTTGGCTACAGGAAATAGGAGCCCTGCCGGATAACCTCAACCTGCTGCCCATGCTCGCCGAACGCGGCCGCACGGTGATCGAACCAACCAAGCGATTAGCCAAAATGTGGCAGCAAGCTTCGCGGCAAGGGCGATCAATTGTTGATCCACAATCCCAGCGGTTGTTTGCCGAGTTGTCCCTGGTCAGCGACCCCTCGATGTCTTGGGCCTGTGAAGGAACTGGGCAGCTGGTCGGCTTCCTGGAATCCGATCAGCTGGAGGACTTTCTCAGGCCGCGACGGCAGACCAGTCCTAAACGCCACCGGCCCAGACCGCGGCAAATCGTTCCGGCTGACACCGCAAGTGTGCTTACAGTTCCGTTCTACGACGTGCCGGGCCGCATCTGTTCACTCGGCATGATCTACGCCGGCGGCGGCGGAGGCGAGACCTGGCGAGCGGCGATGTACTCGCCGTCGCTAGGTAAATCCAGTGATCACTGGGAAGAAGGCGGTATCGCGGCTCACCCACGGGCCGTCGACGCAGACGATCAAGGCCGCGTGCTGGCGACGACGAATCTTGAAGTCTATCTGCGGATGACGTGTAAACACTTTGCTGCCAATTCGCAGGCGTTGCCACTGGTCTGCTACCGCGACCAGGACCGAGTTACCAATGACTGGCAGCTACTGGCTAACAAGAAACTGACGCTGTGGTCACCGACGCTGACCCCGCAGGTGCTTTGGCGGGCGATCCGGCTGGGTGCGACGATCTATACGGCAGGTAACAGCGTGCTAACGGCTAGAGAATTACTCTACCGCAAAGAACCAGCAGCGATCGTTAATCGCTGCTTCCACCGGGCCAAGAGCTGGGTCGAAGCCGTGATCGACGTCGTGCAGTCAAAGAACCACGACGAGCTGGCCGACTGGCTTTGCAAACTGGAACTGGGGCCGCCTGAACGCAAGCTAATATTGGCAAAGTGCAACTCGGTCCAACAAGAAAAGTTCAACCGTGCAGTCGGTTCGCCGACCGCCGGGCGTACGATTGCCGCCGACGGCGGATGGGTCGAGCAACGAGCAAGTGGTTGGTACTTCGTGAAACCTAACGAAAGTGAATACCTGATTACCGACGCTCCGTTTCGAATCACGCAGGCGATCAGCAGCGACGAGCCAGGGGCAAAGGTCATGTATCACGTCGAGGCGAATTACCAGGGCAAACGCTTCCGCTTTGTCGAAACGGCCAAGGAGATGAATCTGCGAGCCTTCGAGACCGTTGAGAGCCAAGCGATACTGGCCGGTGTCGGTTTACCGTCGCACCACCCAAAGTGGAGACGCTCGGCGATGTACTGCGCCAAACAGTTCTACGAGACTACCGCAGTTAAGGCTTTGCGTAAGATCGGTTTCGATCCGGCGACGCAGTGTTTCGAATTGCCAGGAGTCTCGATCGACACTGTCACCGGTCGCTGGCGGACGGTACACACTGGGGCGGATCATCTGCCAGGGGCGAAACTGCCTATCCATTCTCGTATGACCGAAGTCGCCGAGTTGCTCAAGCAAAAAGCATCGCAACCGCTATTGGCGGTACTGACCGCAGTTACCTGCCAGTTGCTCTGCGATGTCGTGGGACGCAGTCAGCCAGGAATCTCGCTCTCAGGACACACCGCCAAGGCCGCTGCCAAACAAGTTGCCGCAACGCTCGATATGCAGGATCTGGAAAAAGGCTACCAGCGGGTCAGCGAGAAGCCGCTGGGCAGCTGGCCGGTCATCGATAGTGATGACGCAGCCGGTACACGGCTCAGACGTAAACTACTTAATAGCCGCGACGTACCGGTGATACACAGTGTGTCTCGTGAACAACGGGTCTACTCGCTGCTAACTAGCGATCACATCCTGGTGCAGTCTCGCCAAATATCGCTAGACCCGTCGCTCGATCTAGCACCGCTGGGGCGATTAACCATTGAGCTACTCGCATACGCTTGCCAAGAGAAGCTGCAACACCCTTTCAGCGAAACACCAGATACACTCGCTGCGACACAGGAAATCGTACAGAAGTTCCTGCGACATAATCGTTTGCCAAGGGAGAACTGGAAGTACGCGGAACACTGGTTAAGACAGCGAACCGACACGGGCGAGCAGCTAGTCACGGCGACTGCTGAAATGGTTGTGCTGGGTCACCTGCGGCTAGACAAGTTCGTTCCCCGCCGCGGCAATGCCGTCGCGACGATCTACTGTTGCGAAGACACTGACGAAGTGTATGTCCCGGTACGTGTGCTGCGAGACATATTCTCGCAGCATGGTTGCCCTTGCTTCGACATCAGCGAAATGCTATTAGGAATCATCTGCGGCAAAACCCCTGCCTACTTCCGCAGTCACGCCGGCCAACAATGCTGGGTGATTAAGAAGTCGTCACTGGACTCGCAGATTCGCTCACGCCGTCAGCTGGCACCGCAGCGGCTGAAAATCGTCGGCTAAATTACAAACGATAAAGCGGTAAGTATAAGTAGTGATGTGTTACTTAACCGACTAAAGGAATAGTCAAATGCTTGAGATCATGATGATCGTGTTCTTTCTCGTCTTCGCTGCTTTCTTCGCGGCGATCTACCAGGTTATCGGCGAAGTCGTCGAAGACCTGCAAAAGACGATTGACCATGGCCGCAAAGCCTCCTCTTCGCTAGATCGTTTCTACGAAGAGATCGCTGAACGCAGACAGCGGTAAACCGTAATCCAGCCAGCCCCACTTCGGGGTTGGCTTTGCCCACCGCCGACATGATTCCGCTACCTAAATTATCTGCCTAAATGAGGTAGATAGAGATGTGGGACGCAATAGCCCACACGTCTTCTTCAGTGAAGACACAAATCCCAGCAATCGAGCTGGGCGGTAAGCCAACATACCGGGGATCTTGACGGACGTATCTGGGGCGTCAACTCAGACTGGCGATGCAGAACATCGATAGGGTAACCCGCCCGAGATAAATGGGGTTCGGATGAAACTTCCGCAACGTTCTTTTAGCTGGCGAGCTTTGTACGTGTTCTTTCGGAGCCCCGCAGATTCGTGATTGGTCTGCGGGGCTCTTTCAATCACAACCTCAATCACCTGGAGAAAAGATCATGCAAATGTCACTTAACGAATACGGGGACTACGTTTGGAAGGACAACGTAGGGGGCGTGGCTGCGCTCCGGATGACGGAAAAGGTGAACACGCGTGTCGGCGACTTGCTGACAGGTACGCAGTTCATTCTAAATTGCGACGGCATAAGGATTGTAGGACGCACGTGCCTAGATCCACTACGCCGCAGGGCGATGGAGTGGACGTCGGTCGGAGACTGGCGAGAAGGTGACGTCGAAAGTTTTACGCCAGTTGAACTGCCGCCAAGGCAGTGGCGACGCCGACCAGTCAGACGGTCTGCCGCGACAGCGGTGGTTACACAACCTAGCCCGTGGTGGAAGTTCTGGGCTTAAGCCTTCGCCTAGCTGGGCGTTAAACGTAGCAGTCTTCGTAGATGCGGGTTCAATTCCTGCCGATCCTTTGCGAAAGAAAGACACACGTGGTGCTTTTCTTGTTTCTATCCCGCCTAGCTTTTGAGGTGATACTGTGAATTTTTGGATATGGGTACTGACGTTATGTGTAATCGCCATGGTGGCGGCCAACACGACACCAGTCGGCACCGTTAGTGTCGACAACATTTCGTTGCGAGATGACGCAACGACGGTGCAGATGCTCGCGTTGCGAGCGTCGCTGATAGTCCTCGATCAGCGGATCGACGACTACGGTGTGTTCAAGGTCGCTACCATCGGCGGTAGCGACGATCCGCTGGTGATGGTAGGCATGCCCTTTACGGGCAAGTACTACCGCCACGGGTACTAAAGTTTCGCCAAGCTGGGCGTTAAACGTAGCTAAGCAGGTGCGTATACCTGTGTAATTTCCGGGGGAGGTTCCCGGAAGCCTAGCGAGCTGTCACCGCCATTTCTTTAGTGTTTCTCACTCGCCTTTAGGGAATGCCCAAATGGTTAAGTATCTCTCGATCACCGCCGCGTTGTTCGTCGGCATGCTCCTGTCGTGCTTCGTAGGCTGCGACAAGGAGTTCATCGCCCCTGTTGAAACGCCGCCGGCGGCGGCAACAAACTCGGAGGTGTCGGTCCCGATGGCCGACGTCCGTACGTTCATGCAAATCCCCGAGTACCAAGAAGGTACTTCGAACGAGTTCGAACGCGGGTTCGGTCCGGACGAACTCTGCACGAAGGGGTTTGTTGATAATTTTCAGGCAACGTCTAAGCAACGTTTGTCCGCGGAATCGCGGAAGATCGTCGCGGACGAGATAACCCCGCGGCTCAAGCAAATTGCTTGGGAAGCGTACGAGGTTACCGGTAACGTCGGTAGTCCCGCGTGGCTTAAGGAATTCATCGCCCGAACCGCGGTGTTCGGCGACGAGATTCAGAAGCGGTTGATAAACGGTGGAGACTTCCGTCCGCAGACGTCATCCGACTACTTGTCGGTCTGAAAACTTCCCAGCTATGGGTTAAATAGCCGCCATGTTCCGGGGCGTCATCCGGTGCTGTTCAGAGCGCACACAGTGCTCTTCTCTAGCCTCTCCGCTCGGAGGCAACGCGGCGGTAACCTTTCGTTACCGCCACGGTCAATCACAGCTGCCACGTCGCACAACGTGGGGCAGAGCCGGCAAGACCTTTAAGGAGGTGTGCCTTGGTTAATTTCATTCGTTTGATGGTGGTGTGTTTCGTGGGCGTCGTCCTGTTTATCGCAGGAGGTGCTGTCGGGCGAGTTTCACCGCCGCCGCAGAACGACAGCGGCATGTCGCTGTCCCCGTCTGAGGACGGCAAGACGGTGGGCGTCCACGGCACACTGACCGCCGCCAACGGCGACGGCGACGATGCCGACAGTGCCTTCTCGCATGTCACCAGTGTGGTGGTGTTCGGAATCACCGACGGTTACGAGCTAAGAAAGCGATACCTTAACGGTGGCAGCCCGGCGATGCTGGTCCACGATGGTAGCTTGCTGCTAGTCGCCGCGACGTATAACGCGGACGGTAATGATACCGGTGCAAACCTTCGCCGGGTCGTTAACCAAGGAGGGACATGGAAACTGGAGACAGTCATGTCACCACCGGACTCCGCGTGGGACGTTAAAATGGTCCCGGCCGGGATGCAGTTGCTAGTCGAATTGTCGCCAACCTACTAGGTCGGTCGCAGTTCTTCCACTTGAAATCGCCGTTATCGGCGGTCTCAAGTGGATGATTAAAACGGGAGTATCTTTGTGATACTCCCGTTTTTCTTTACCCATCACAGCTCCAAGGAAACCACGATGACAACTGTCGGTGATCAAAAACAATTTACCGAGCCGGACCTGCCGCTCCTCATCAAAGAAGTCAGGCGGTTGGCAAAAGCGTACCCAGACTTTGTCTACGTCGCCACAGCGAGCGTAATCTGTGACAACTTGACCGGCGGTTGCGATAAGTACCCAGAACTTTGCGGCTGCATCATCGGGCAAGCTGTACGCAACCTCGGGTTTACCGTTTCCTCCGATCTCGGAAGTAAAGCAGTCGATGACTTGCTGTGCGAGCTAGGGTTAGGCAGACGCGTTTTACACAACAAAACAAACGCTTTCTCAGGCAAGTGGTTGGCGTTTGTTCAAACGCTGCAAGATGCGAAACGTACGTGGAACGACGCTGCGGCAATTGCCGACCTCGAATACGTCACTGTTGCGGACGTACTCGAGGAGCAATCGTGAAAGTCTCAAAGACTGATCGCGGGTTTGCCGTTATCACTGCCGAAAGATACTCCACCGAAAGT
>Ga0105051_10004419_pt1 | contig 16295 bp, 17 predicted proteins | sample FRY02_FD_78383 | JGI IMG/M metagenome (GOLD analysis project Ga0105051, IMG submission 78383) | Freshwater microbial communities from Lake Fryxell liftoff mats and glacier meltwater in Antarctica - FRY-02 (megahit assembly) | ecosystem: Environmental > Aquatic > Freshwater > Ice > Glacier... | reverse complement strand
TTTGGGGATGATATTCATGGAACCGATCCATAGCAGGTTTGTCATGCCATCAACCTCGTTTCCAGCTCCAAAAACATGAAATTTGCCTGAGTTCTTTCCATCGACTATCCGAACTCCAATCTGATTATTCTTTGAATTGGCAACAAGCGAAACGAGCTCTTGAAATCCATCACCATTCAGATCTTCAACAAGCCCAGCCTCAGAATATCGGATGTAATTTACTGTGGTATCGTATGCGGCAACTCGCTTTTCAGACGATGTAATTTCCATTGAGTCGCTTCCGCTGATTTCTGGACCATCCCGTTGACCATGTTCAGAACAAGAGATGAAAAAGATGATTGGAATACAAATTAGGGAAAAGCGAACCATATCACTCGGTCTTTTTCCATGTCTCAAAAAGCCCTTTCTGCCTCCCATTGTATGGGTCTTCATTTGAAATTGAATCCGAACTAAGAACTTGATCCAATCCGAGTTCTTTCAACGTTTCGTGACTTTCCTTGGGAAGAGATTGATACAGTTTGGTTCCCTCCGTTTTCCACGCCACCATTTTATCCGAAACATCCTTGACCACCTTGGCAGGATTTCCAACTGCAATCTTCAGAGGCGGAATAATGGTATTTGCAGGAACATACGCCAACGCACCAATGATGGAATTCTCCCCTACCTCCACATCATCCATAATCACGGCATTCATTCCTATGAGGCAATTCTCTTTGAGTATGGCACCATGAATAACGGCTCCATGCCCAACATGAGCTCCTTTGTGAAGCCAAACCGTAGTTCCCGGAAACATATGAATGGTGCAGTTCTCCTGCACATTGCAACCATCCTCTATCACAATTCTGCCCCAATCGCCACGGATGGCCGCGCCTGGACCGATGTAAACGTCCTTCCCAATTTGAACATTGCCGATAACACTGGCAGTTCGATGGACAAATGCCGTTGGATGAATGCTTGGGCGCATTCCGTTGAATTCGTAAATCATTTCATTTAAGTATGAGTTCAAAATAAAGGATTAACATTTGAACTTTATCAACTCTATAAACTTTATCAACCCCATCAACTCTATAAACTTCATCAACCCAAAAAACTTACTTTGCCGAAAACCATCTGTAAATGTCCATCAAAGAATTCATCGAAGGTCTTCCAAAAGCAGAACTACACCTCCACATCGAAGGCTCTTTTGAACCTGAATTGATGTTTGAGATTGCACAGCGCAATCAGAAGAAGATTCGATTCAACTCGGTTGAGGAAGTGAAAGAAGCGTACAACTTCAGCAACCTTCAAGATTTTCTAGACATCTATTATGAAGGGATGAACGTGCTCACCACAGAGCAAGATTTCTACGACCTGACGTGGGCATACGTGCGTAAAGTGTATCTCGAAAACGTGATTCACACCGAGATCATGTTTGATCCGCAAGGACATACAGACCGTGGAATTCCGTTTGATACAGCGATAAACGGTATTGACCGCGCATTAAAGGATGCGCAAACTAAGCTCGGAATGACCACCGTTCTCATCATGAGTTTCCTTCGTCATTTAGATGAAGAATCTGCTTTCAAAACATTGGAAGACGGACTTCGCCATCAAGATAAAATCACCGCCATTGGATTGGACTCTTCCGAATTAGGCAATCCTCCATCCAAGTTTGAACGTGTATATAAAAAGGCCAAGGAGGCAGGATTCAAATTGGTGGCACATGCTGGCGAAGAAGGCCCAGCCGAATATGTTTGGGAAGCTCTGAACCTGCTAAACATTGACCGACTTGACCACGGAAACCGTTGTTTGGAAGATGAAGAATTGGTGAAAGAACTCGCCAAACGAAAAATGGGCTTGACGGTTTGTCCACTATCGAATTTGAAATTGTGTGTGGTTGATGATCTGAAGCAACATCCACTCAGAACCATGCTTCAACAAGGGCTGAAACCATCCATCAATTCAGACGACCCTGCCTATTTTGGAGGATACATGAATGCCAATTATTTGGCAACAGCCGAAGCGTTGAACCTCACGAAAGCTGAATTGGCAGAAATCGCCAAAATCAGCTTTGAAACAAGCTTTTTAGACGACTCGCAAAAAGAAGAATGTATTCGGTTGGTAGAGAATTATTTGACAGCCAATAGTTAACAACTACAGTCATGCTGAACTTGTTTCAGCATCTATCTCAACGCAAGTAGATTCTTAAACAAGTTCAGAATGACGATGGAAAAAGATTAAGCTCTCTCAATAATTGTAGCGTAGCCCTGCCCCACTCCAATGCACATCGTAACCAACGCATATTGCTTTTGCGTTTTTTGCAATTGAATAGCAGCAGTTTGAAGAAGTCGCGCTCCGCTCATTCCCAACGGATGCCCGATGGCAATGGCGCCACCATTCGGATTGACACGAGAATCATCATCTGCCAATCCCAATTTGCGCGTGCAAGCCAAAACTTGTGCTGAAAAAGCCTCATTGAGTTCGAGAATGTCCATATCATCCAAGGTCAGTCCAGCACGTTTCAATGCTTTTTGGGAAGCGTAAACAGGCCCAATTCCCATGATTCTAGGTTCAACTCCAGCCACAGCAGCCGAAACAATTCGTGCCATTGGTTTGAGGTTGTGATCTTTTAGCGCTTGCTCAGAAGCTACCAAAATGGCTGCCGCTCCATCGTTCAAACCCGAACTGTTTCCAGCAGTAACAGAACCATCTTTCTTGAAAGCAGGCCTGAGTTTTCCTAGCACCTCCAATGTGGTTTTTGGTTTGATAAATTCATCTTGATTAAAGATGACATCATCGCCCTTTCGTTGAGGGATTCCGACAGCTACAATTTCCTCGGCCAATCTTCCTGAAGCCTGCGCTGCGGCCGCTTTCATGTGCGAATTGTAGGCAAACAAGTCTTGTGCTTCGCGTTCGATGCCGTACATCGCAACCAGGTTCTCGGCCGTTTGGCCCATTCCTTCTGTGCCATACAATTCTTCCATTTTAGGATTGATGAATCGCCAACCGAAGCTTGTATCGTGCATCTCGCTATCTCGTCCAAACGGCTGACTGGCCTTTGAAATCACCCACGGACCGCGTGTCATGTGCTCCACTCCACCAGAAATGTATAAATCGCCATTTCCTGTTTGAATGGCTCTTGCGGCATTGATGGTTGATGCCATTCCAGATGCACACAAACGATTCACAGTTTCTCCGCCAACCGACCACGGAAGTCCAGCCAAAAGCAACGCCATCCGAGCCACGTTTCTGTTGTCTTCTCCAGCTTGATTGGCACAACCAAAGATTAAATCCTCAATCGCTGAAGAATCCAAATCCGGATTCCGCTTCATCAATTCCCGAATAGGAATGGCTGCCAGATCATCTGCTCTAACTGGAGCGAGGGTTCCTCCAAAACTTCCTATCGGAGTTCTAATTGCATCAACTATATAGGCTTGTTTCATTTAAACATAAATTTGGAAAGCACGAACTTACTGAAGGGTTCTGTTACCTCAAAGTGGAAGGAATAACTAGCCTCTATTCAGTTTAGCCATGTCTATTTGGTAAACTCTTTAAAATCAACCGATGGGTCGTAATCGTTGTTGGTATTTATAGAATGAAGTTCGCTCTTAGGGTCTTTAGAGCGTATAATCGGAAAAAGAAGTTGCACATACCACGGCTCTTTTATCCTATTCCAAGCACCAAACTTGGTAGGGTATTGACGTGTAATCTTGGCCGATTCGAAAATGATATCCCAAATAAACAGGAGGTTTCCGTAGTTGCCATTTGGGTGAGAAACGCCATCTTCTGCGGTGAGTCCGTGATGCGCAAAATGAGTACTTGGCGTAGAAATTACCCGTTCAACAATCCACGCTATTGGAGCTAGAATGCGATAATTGTATAGAAATCGGTCCCATTTAGTATTGCTATGCGCAAGTAGAATAACCACCAATTTTACGGGGATATAAAGAAGGTATGCATATCCCATGCCTGCATAAACGAGCATGGCCGACAACCAAATTCCGGGCATAAAAGCATAGTACAAAATGGCATTTCTGTAAGTAACAAGAACGCCCATTTCCTCTACCACGTGGTGCGGACGGTGCAATTTCCACATGGCTTTATTGGTATGAGAAATGCGATGCCACCAGTATTGCGTTAAATCGTCAAAAATTAGAAAGGCAAGAATATGCCACCAAAAAGAGATTCCAATCAAATAGTCTTCTAAGCTGGGGAAGAAAACCCCCATTCCGAAAACAACAGCGAAATAAATACCAGGCTGAATTAAAGTTGGTAACGTAACAAGTGAAATTAACTCGATGGTAAAGTCGTTTTTGGTTCTTTTATCGTTGATGTACAACCCACCAATAGCCTCCAATATACCTAGAACCAACATGGCGATTCCGGGTATGAGTTTGCTAGTGATTTCTGGTGTCATTCAACTGAGTTAGATGGTATGAATTTAGACTTTATCAAATGAACTTAACCGTGCTCAATTTTACTACATAAAGTAACCCTTGATGCCTGACAAAATGCTTTGCACCCCGTAGTATGCCAAAATCAAGCCCATTCTGTGGATTGATGGCTGCTTTCCTGCTTTCTTAACCAATTGACTTTCGGACTGTTTTATTGCGCTGATGGCCGCAACCAAAGGCTTAAAAGAGCAATCATACATCATATTTGAACGAATCGATTTATCTTCCTTCGTTTAGACTTCCCATTCCTTTCCTGTTCTATAAACCGTTCCTTTAAATAGCGCAACCGTCTCTGAATTCTGATTCGTGACCACAACTTCATAAACACCAATCTTGGAACTTAGGTTCTTTTCAATGGCTACAGCGGTCAGCACATCTCCTGCTTTCACTGGTTTTGTGTGTGAAATGGAGGTTTCGATGCTTACGCTTTGAATACCATGGCTGTTGGATGCGAATGCTAATGCAGAATCTGCCAAACTATAGGTGATTCCGCCATGTGCAATATCAAATCCGTTGAGCATTTTCTTACGCACGGTCATTCGGAGAATCGATTTTCCAACTCCATCCTCCACCCGCTCAATTCCAAGCCATTTCGAGAACGAATCGTTGTCGTACATCTTATCAACAACTCGCATTGGAAGCGATTTTTGATTGGCCATCAACTGAATTAATTGCCGCCCAAAATGAGTGGGAGTCCATCGCTATTACCTACAACAACCACTTTGGTATTAGGCGATTTAGACAATTCCAAGGTTGCTGCAATTCCCTTTTCCTTTAGGATATTATCAGAAAGTGATGCGTTAAGAATACGGTTAGCTGCGGCTTTTCCTTCTGCTTCAATTCGAATACGTTCCGCTTCTTTTAGCTCGCGCTGAAGACGGAATTCATATTCCAACGACTCCTGTTCTTGCTTCAACTTATTTTCGATGGCAGTCTTAATTGTTGGCGGCAAGGTGATGTCGCGCACCAAAACCTCATTCAACTGAACATATTGTGGATCAAGAATTGTCTTTGTCTCCTCGTAAATTTCTTTCTGAATGGCATCCCGTTTGCTCGAATAGATCTGCTCTGGCGTATATCTACCAACCACGGATCTTGTAGCAGAACGAACCGCTGGCTTCACCAATCGATTCAGATAATCCTGACCTTTTTCTTGGTGCAATTGTGGCAATTTTGACTGCTCTGGATGATACCATGCGCTCAGATCAACAGTGATTTCCAGTCCGTTGGCTGATAGAACAGACATCTGCTCCAACAATTCGTTCTGACGAACTTCATAACGAATCATCTTATTCCAAGGAGCAATTACATGAAAACCTTCTCCATAGGTCTGTGCGGTATCTACACCACCACCGAAAGTCTTAAACAGCACCCCAGCCTCACCTGCGTTGATGGTGATGGACATTTTTAACACACCAATCAGTAGTACCACAACCACGATGATGCCAATTATCAATGTTCTACTTGTATTTGATACGCGGTCTGTAATGTTTCTAAAATTTGCCATGCTTTTTTCGGATTAAATGATGAATCAGTAATGTACTCCTTTTAAACTGCCCTGTTGGTTTTTACTGATTAATAAACAGGGCAATCGGGTCTTATTACCAAACATATTGAAAAACATATTTTTTTGCCACAGATGCACAGATTGCCCAGGATTAATAAAAGGTCTTTCCCTCTTTCACCATTCGCCTGAGGAGGACACAGGCACGATAACGCTCTTCGCGGTAATCTTCGTAAAGTGCATCAATCCGCTGCAACACGTTTTTCAGTCCTCGCTCATCGCCCCATGCCAACAATCCTTTTGGATAGTTGACGCCTTTGGTCATGGCCAAATCAAGATCTTCTTTGGAAGCAATTTTCAGATGATAAGCATCGATGGCAGAATTAATGAGCAAGCAGAGCACCCGATTCACTATCAGTTCGCCTAGCGCTTTGCTTTTGTTTGGTTCTGGATTTACCGCTCCTTCAGCGTAATCGTAGTATCCTTTTCCAGATTTTCGTCCGAGCAAACCGCCTTCCACCAATCGCTGCTGAATGACGGAAGGTCGGTAACGCGGATCGTAGAAAAACGATTGAAAAGCGGTGGATGTCACTGCAAAGTTGATGTCGTTGCCAATTAAGTCCATCAATTCAAATGGTCCCATTCTAAAACCTCCTATCTCCTTCAACGCCCAATCGATGGTGGCTTCATCGGCAATTCCTTCTTCCAACATTCTGATGGATTCGCCATAGAAAGGACGGGCAACTCGATTCACGATAAACCCAGGCGTGTCTTTAGCAATCACAGGAACTTTTCCCCAAGCCTTCATCAGGTCTTTCATTTCCTGCGCCAGGCCATCTCGCGTAAGCATACTTGGAATAACCTCTACCAACGCCATCAACGGTGCGGGATTGAAGAAGTGAATACCGACAACCCGACTTGGGTCTTTCAACTTTCCGCCAATGGCAACTATCGGAAGTGTAGAAGTATTTGAAGCTAAAATGGCATCCTCGCCACACACCATTTCCAATTCCTGAAAAAGGCCTTGCTTTATCTCTAAGTCTTCGATGATGGCTTCGATAACCAATCCGCAGTGCTTTAGGTCGTCAACAGTTCGAGTGTAAGTGATTCGCTTGGCACAGGCATTTGCCTCATCAAAGGTCATTCGCTCCTTCTCCACCAATCGGGAGAATATCTTCTGATGGCCTTTTGCGGCTCTTTCAAGTGCATCTGCATTGCTATCGTTCAGATACACTTTATGTCCCGCTTGGGCAGCGACTTGCGCAATTCCAGCTCCCATTGAGCCTGCGCCAATTACTCCAATTATTAATTCGTTCATCTTTTCTTATTTAACCACAGAGTTCACAGAGATTCCACAGAGCACACGGAGAAATACTTCAAAGACCTTCATTTGGAAACCTTGAAGGTCTTTGAAAATCCTCACTCGCCACGAAAAACAGGCTTTCTCTTCTCTAAAAAGGCGTTGATTCCTTCGGCATTGTCGTGCGTTCTTCCCGCTCTTCCTTGAAGGTCTTTCTCTACTTCCAATTGTTGATCGAGATCATGAACTAAACTCATGTTAATGGCTTTTTTAATCAGTCCCAATCCCTTGGTAGGCATATTGGCCATGCGCTTGGCTAAAGCCATCGCTCCATTCATCAACTCTTCGTCAGGAAACACTTGATGAACGATTCCAAGGTCTTTTCCTTCTTGAGCGGTCATTTTATCTCCCAACATCATCAGGGCCGTGGCTTTGTGAAAACCGACCATGCGAGGAAGAAAATACGTGCCACCCGTATCTGGTATTAACCCAATGTTGATGAACGACTGAATGAACTTGGCACTTTCGGCAGCGACAATAATATCGCAGCAATACGCAAGATTGGCTCCTGCCCCTGCAGCAACTCCATTCACAGCCGCAATCACTGGTTTCTTAATGGCGCGAATCCTTCGAACCATTGGATTGTACTTCATTTCCACATGTTCTTCAATGGAAGCAGCATCCGCTGCAATCGCTTCTTCCAAATCCTGACCAGCGCAAAACGCTCTTCCTGCTCCTGTAATGACCACGCAACGTATATCGCGGTTTTCCATGCAATGATCCAGCGCAGATTGCACATCGTAGGCCATCAACTGATTGAAACTATTGAGTTTGTCTGGTCTGTTGAGGGTAATTACCGCAACTCCTTCTTCTATCTGGAAATCAATAATATTGAATGACATTCTTGCGTATTTGAAGCGACTAAGGTATGAACCCATGCCAATCCTCAAAAGTTGTGATATGCACAAAATTTGTGGGCGATTGATTGTGGAATTGCAGATTGAATTATCTTCTCTTAAACATTAAAGTTGTAGACCTGAAATATCTTTTCACACTTGGAATAGTAGCTCTTCTCAGCAATCCGTTCGACATTTTTGCCCAAGAGGCACTTTACCTTAAGGCCGATTTCCTGAAAATTCTGGAAACATATGATGAAGTCGTTGTGAACATGCCTGGATGGGAATACAAATACACCGGAAATTGGAAATCTGCAATGGCCATTGAGCGCGACCGCACGCTCACGTTTACGAGGGGAAAAACTGTTCATTCGTACGACCTCGGCAAAGTGATGTTCGTGCAGGAAGAAGGGACTTACGTAAAACTTTGGTTCCGTTAGGAATCAGATACACTTGAAATAGTCGAACGGCTCTTTGCAGTCGTTGCACTGATACAATGCTTTGCATGGCGTTGAGCCGAACTGGCTCAACATTTTTGAATTACGTGATTTGCAATTGGGGCACGTAACTTCCTTTGGATGTCCAAGAAGTGCGCTCTTATCTGATGTTGCCTGTTCTGGTGGAGCTATGCCGTAATCTTGAAGTGCTTTCCTGCCTTTTTCCGTGATCCAATCGGTGGTCCAAGCGGGAGAAAGTACCGTTTTGATGGTGTATTCATCGAAACCAACTGCTTGAAGTAAAGCCTCAATATCCTCTTCCATCACCTTCATGGCAGGACAACCAGAATATGTTGGCGTGATGGTAATAACTGGATTTCCTTCTACGAATTCGGCTTTTCTGACAACGCCAAGATCCACGAGGCTAAGTACCGGAATCTCCGGGTCCATGACCTCATCAAGTAAATCCCAAAGTTCTTCTTCGTTCAAGGTTCAAAGTTTAAGGCTCAAGGTAGGCTCACTCTGAACCTATAACCTTGAACTAATTTTACCACTCGCAACCTGGGTAGGTACGCTGCATGTATTGTAATTCGGAAAGAATGTGCCCCATGTGCTCGGTATGCCGTCCTTGCTTGCTTCCGCTATGCATCCATCCATCTTCTGGAATAGTAAGCGTAGCGTCAGCCAAAGTAGCTTTAACTTTCTCTCTCCAAATGGGTTGGATTGCTTTCAATTCTGGACCAATTCCATCAGCAATAATCAGAGCATCACTTTCATCTTCTACAAAAAGATCGCCTGTGTATGGCCAAAGATTATTGAACGATTCTTGAATCTTATTGTGGCTTTCCTCTGTTCCATCACCCAAACGAAGCGTCCATTCGATGCTTCTTCTTAGATGGTATCGAATTTCCTTGATGGCTTTTGCAGCAATGGCTGCTACGGTCTCATCTGTCGATTTCTCCAATTCGGTAAAAAGCAAATAATTGAACTGATCGAACAGATATTGCCGTGCAATGGTATCTCCGTAATGTCCGTTAGGAAGTTCGCAAATAAGCGCATTTCGGTAATCACGTTCTATTCTCAGAAACGCCAAATCATCTTCGGTTCTTCCTTTTCCTTCAGCCTCACCTGCATAAGTGTAAATGGAACGACCATGACCCAATAAATCCAACGCGGTATTGATGATGGCAATGTCTTCTTCGAGTTCTGGCCCGTGACCGCACCATTCGCTCAACTTGTGACCAAGAATGGCGGAATTATCTCCCAACCGAAGTAAATAGTTGAATAAAGCTTGCTTCTTCTCCATGATTACATGTGTCCTACTTCGTCAGGAATATCATAAAAGGTCGGATGACGATAGATTTTATCCTCGTTAGGGTCAAACATGGATTCTGTATCCGTTTCTAACGTTGAATGGATCTGGTTGCTTTCCACCACCCAAATGCTGACACCTTCACTTCTGCGGGTATAGACATCGCGTGCATTGCTGATGGCCATTTCGGCATCTGGCGCATGCAAACTTCCTGCGTGTTTGTGGCTCAATCCTGCTTTGCTTCTCACAAATACCTCCCAAAGAGGCCAGTCTTTTCGTTCCATTCTTTTAGAATTAAGATTTTAGTACTGAGATATGAGACAGCCATTTTTTGGTTCTCATATCTCAGTACTCATATCTATTTTAAGCTGCTTCTTTCTCTTTTCGTTCTGCCCTTTTATTGGCGTAAGCCGTGGCTGCGTCTCTTACCCAAGCACCATTATCGTATGCTGCTTGGCGGGCTGCCAATCGTTCCTTATTGCAAGGACCATTACCTTTTATCACGTTGTAAAACTCTTCCCAATCAATCTGTCCCCAATCATACTCTCCTTTCTCCTTGTTCCACTTCAAATCAGGGTCAGGAATGGTGAGTCCTAGGAAATCAGCTTGCTTTACTGTTTGATCGATGAATTTCTGACGGAGCTCGTCATTACCCATACGTTTCACTTTCCAGGCCATACTTTGGGCTGAATGAGGCGAATCTTTATCGGAAGGGCCGAACATCATCAAACTTGGCCACCAAAAACGGTTCAAGGCATCTTGTGCCATTGCTTTCTGTTCTTCTGTTCCGCGACAAAGCGTGAGCAGAATCTCGTATCCCTGACGCTGGTGGAAGCTTTCCTCCTTACAAATGCGAATCATAGCTCTAGAATACGGGCCGTAGCTTGTTTTCTGCAGCATAATCTGGTTCACAATAGCTGCTCCATCAACCAGCCAACCAACTGCGCCTATATCAGCCCATGTAAGTGCTGGATAATTGAAAATACTGCTGTATTTAGCCTTGCCTTCCAATAAATCTAATACAATTCTTTCTCGGTCTGTTCCGAGAGTTTCTGCTGCGCTGTAGAGGTATAATCCGTGCCCAGCTTCGTCCTGAATTTTAGCCAACAAGGCCACTTTTCTTCGCATACTTGGCGCACGCGTAATCCAATTTCCTTCGGGAAGCATACCAACAATCTCGGAATGCGCGTGCTGCGCCATTTGGCGAAGCACATTCTTCCGATAATCCTTCGGCATCCAATCTTTAGGTTCGATTTTTACTTCATTCTCAATCTTTCTATCGAAAATGGCTTGTAGTTCGTGTTCTGACATCGCTAGTAATATTAAGGTACAAGTTTAAGGAATAACGTGACTTGATGGCATGATGTTCATCACTAAGGATTTATCTGTATTGATTCAAGATGGCAAAAGCGTATTTAGAAACCCTTTATCGAAAACTCCGATTCTGAACTAGAAATCATGAACAATTCCGTTCGATTCAGCTATTTTCGCAGCCCTGTTATACTTTTTTTGAACAATTGTTGTTGAAAATTAGAACAGCACAAATTCAAGGAAACATTCTTTTTATGCTTACCCTTGATAAACCCGTAGCCTATGCATTCTGAATCTGGAGAAGAACAGGAAGAAGAGCGATTGAACGAGTGCCTAGTGCGTTTCGAACACATGTTGGCGCACGATGATCAGTACTACTTTGATGTCGCAGATCTTGAAGAACTTATTGATCATTACATGGAAAGGCTTGATTTTGACAAGGCCTGGAAAGTATTGGAGTTGGCCTCAAATCAACATCCGCACAGCAGCGAATTTGAACTGAAACGTGCCGATATTCTTGGTCTGAAAGGCGATTATGAAGGCGCCATGAAGTCGATTACGCTTCTCGAAGCCATCATGCCCAACAATCCAGAAATGCTGATTACGAAAGGCAGCATTTTCAGTAAGCTTGGCAAGCACGAACAAGCGGTTGAAATTTACAATCGCGCGTTGGAAACTACCGAGAACAGAAACGATGTACGCCTACTTCTTTCCTACGAATATCAATCGTTGGGAAATCAATTGGAAGCATTGAGCCAATTGAAAATGGGGCTTATGGACTGTCCTGAAGATCAAGGTCTGATTTATGAGATCAGTTTCCTTTTTGATATGATGGGTGATAATAATTCGGCCATCGATTTCTTCACCAAGTATTTGGATGAACATCCTTATGAATACAATGCGTGGTACAACTTGGCCACTTTTCATATAAAAGAACGCGATTTTGAACAGGCCATTTGGGCTCTTGAGTTCACCCTCGCAGTGAGCGAAAAGCACATGATGGCGCAGCAGGAAATTGGCGATTGTTTCCTCGAACTCGAGAATTGGGACAAGGCGGAGGAACATTTCAAAGAAGTGCTGACAATTGATAATGACAATGCAGATGCGCTAATCGGAATTGCCGAATGTTCAGAAGGTCGTGAGGATTTTGATCTGGCCTTCAAACGCTACAAGGAAATTGCCGATTCTGATGCGTTTCATGCAGAAGCTTGGTACGGAATGGCTGTGGTGCGCGAAAAGCAGGAACGCTACGATGAGTGTCTTACTTACATAGAAAAGGCGCTCGAAATTGATGCCACTGATCCTGAGTACTGGAACTTTTTTGCCGATTTGAAAGAACAGAACGGAGAGTTTGAAGAAGCAATTGAGGCGTTAGAAAAGGCAACTTCTATAAACCCTGAAGATGTTCGTTTTTGGGTGTCAAAAGCAGAATTGATTTTCAATCATATTGACCAAGAACTCGGAACGGAAGTGTTGATGGAGGCATTGAAAATCTCGCCAGAAAATGCTGAACTCCATTACCGTGAATCGGCTTTGCTGCTTGCATCCGGACAAGTGTCGGAAGCATTGCATTTTCTACAGAACGGGCTTGAGCTAGATTACAACAAACACGTACTTTTGTTTGAGCAATTTCCCGAAGCAATTCATATTCCACGGGTTATGGATCTTATTCAGATCTACGGACAATAATGAACTTTGAACTTAGTCACATTCCAAAACGAACCGCCAAGCCGAGAGAAGCTGGGCTAACAATGGTGATGGACAAAGGTCTGAGCCTTCGCGAAGCCGAAAACTTCATTGAATCAAGTGCGCATCTAACTGATCTTGTAAAGCTCGGCTTTGGCACTTCATTAATTACCAATAATCTTCAGAAAAAAATCAAATTGTACCAAGATGCTGGCATCATGGTCTATTTGGGCGGAACGCTTTTCGAGGCATTTCTGGTTCGTGGGCAGTTTGATGATTACCGCAGATTGCTGCATCAACTCGGACTCGACACATTGGAAGTGTCGGACGGTTCCATCGACCTGAACCACGATATTAAGTGCGAACTGATTCGCGAACTGACCAAAGAATTCCGCACACTGTCTGAGGTGGGTTCAAAGGAGGCGGGCATCATCATTCATCCCAACAGATGGAAAACGATGATGCGTGCCGAGCTTGACGCTGGATCTTGGAAAGTGATTGCAGAAGCGAGGGAAAGCGGCAATGTGGGCATTTACAGACCCAACGGTTCGGCCCACGTTTCGTTGATAAACCAGATATTGGAAGTGATTCCTAAGGATCGCATTCTATGGGAAGCTCCGCTAAAACCACAACAGGTGTGGTTCATCAATGAGCTCGGTGCCAATGTCAATTTGGGAAACATTGCTCCCAACGAGGTCATTCCGCTGGAAACCTTGCGGCTTGGTGTGAGGGGCGATACCTTTTTCAATTACCTGCCTAGCCGCATTGACGTGAACCGTATAATTACCGAAACGAACATAAAGAGTAAGATGAAGGAAGTGACCGTATCAGAATTAAACAGCATGTTGAAAAAGGGCGAGACCTTTCAACTCATTGATGTGCGCGAACCTTGGGAAGCTGAAATCTGCAGCATTGGCGCGGAATCGATTCCGTTAGGAGAGGTGATGAACCGCGTGGATGAGATCAAAAAGGACATTCCCGTTGTGGTGCATTGCCGCAGCGGGGCACGTTCGGCCAATATCATCAATGTGCTTGAAATGCAACTCGGATTCACGAATCTTCACAATCTAAAAGGTGGGATCCTAGCTTGGGCCAACGAGATTGACGAGAGTTTGGAGCAGTATTGATGGCATCTGAAACCACTCCGCGAAGCAAAAAAGATTTCGTTTTCCTGTATTTGAAAGGAATGGCAATGGGCGCGGCAGATGTCGTTCCTGGCGTGTCGGGCGGCACCATCGCTTTCATCACAGGCATTTATCAAGAACTGCTCGATACCATCAAAGGATTCAATCTTTCCGTGTTCAAAACACTGAAAGAAGACGGAATAAAAGCCACTTGGAAAAAGACCAACGCCACTTTTTTAGTGGTGCTTTTGGCTGGCATTTTCACCAGCATCATCAGCTTGGCAAAAGGAATCACGTTCCTGCTTGACACCTACCCTATTCTATTGTGGGCATTCTTCTTCGGACTAATCGTTGCCTCAAGCGTAATTATCGGTCGGCAAATCAAAGAATGGAACTGGAAAACCATAGGAATAATGGTGATTGGAGCAGCCGTTGCATTCTACATCACCATTGCCGCGCCATCTCAGATTCCTGATGGACTGATCTATATTTTCCTCTCGGGATGTATCGCCATTTGCGCCATGATCCTACCAGGTATTTCGGGTAGTTTCATCCTTCTTTTGCTAGGTGCTTACGCCACCGTTTTAGGATCGATAAGCGGCTTGATTGATGGGATCAAATCAGTTGATATTCAATTGATTATAGATAACGGAACTAAGATTGGGGTTTTCATGCTTGGTTGCATTGTGGGCATCATTTCCTTTTCCAATTTCCTATCGTGGATGTTTAAAAAAGCATACGCTTTGACCTTGGCTTTGCTCACAGGTTTCATGATTGGTTCGTTGAATAAAGTTTGGCCATGGAAAGAAACAAGTGAGTTCAGAATCAACAGTCATGGAGAGGAAGTTCCGTTCCTACAATCAAATGTTTCCCCAATGAATTTTGAAGGAATTACAGGAGAACCATCACAACTTTGGCTTGCCATTGCGCTTTGCATTGTGGGATTTTTGGTGGTATTTGTGATGGAAAAAATGGCCGCCAGTAAGTGATGAGAAAATTTGGTCTTATCGGTTTCCCTCTCACCCACTCATTCTCAAAGAAGTATTTTACAGATAAGTTTGAGAAAGAAGGCATTGATGCCGAATACTGCAATTTCCCAATCGGGTCGCTGGCTGAATTGGACGACATTATCCGTTCCGAGCCTAATCTTGTCGGGTTAAATGTGACAATCCCTTACAAAACAGCGATAATCCCGTTGCTAAACAACCTCACTACCTGCGCAGCATCCATTCAGTCTGTGAACACTATTTCCATAGAGCGTTTCGGAAAATCTTGGAATTTGAAAGGGTCGAATACAGACGTGATTGGTTGCAAAGAAAGCATTGAATCGTATGTAAAAGGACACGATAAGGCACTCATTTTAGGAACAGGCGGTGCTGCAAAAGCGGCCTATCATATTATGAAAATACTCGGATTGGAATGCAATTTCGTTTCAAGGTCGATGGACGAAGGCGATTTTGTCTATGATGAACTGACTCCAGAAGACATTTGGGAACACTCAATCATCATCAATTGCACGCCAATTGGGATGTACCCGAATATTAATGCTGCGCCAGATATTCCGTACGAATCCATCACACCCGAACACGTGTTGTTTGATATGATTTACAATCCAGCTGAGACCGTATTTTTAAAAAATGGTAGAATACGTGGGGCTACAACCATTAATGGACTTCAGATGTTGGAAAGACAGGCGGAGGAAAGTTGGAAAATTTGGAATAGTTAGGGTTTGATGCATCAAACCCTAACAAAAAAACTAAAAGGTAAAATGAACTTTCAAGGAACAGAAACATACATCGCATCAAACGAATTGCAGGTAGCGGTAAACGCGGCCATTCATTTGGAGAAACCGCTTTTGGTAAAAGGCGAACCAGGAACAGGCAAAACACTTTTGGCGCATGAAATTGCCAATTCGTTGGGTAAAAAGTTGATTACTTGGCACATCAAGTCAACCACCAAAGCGCAACAGGGATTGTATGAATATGATGCCGTTTCTCGCTTGCGCGATAGCCAATTGGGCAACGAAAAGGTGCATGATATTGGAAACTACATCCTAAAAGGAAAACTTTGGGAAGCGTTTGATGCTGAGGAATCAGTGGTTTTGTTGATTGATGAAATTGACAAAGCAGACATCGAATTCCCCAATGATTTGCTCTTAGAATTGGACAAGATGGAGTTCTTCTGCTATGAAACGCAGCAGACCATTAAAGCCAAGAAACGCCCGATTGTTATCATTACTTCAAACAACGAGAAGGAATTACCAGATGCATTTTTGAGAAGATGTCTGTTCCA
>Ga0105051_10004415_pt1 | contig 16314 bp, 9 predicted proteins | sample FRY02_FD_78383 | JGI IMG/M metagenome (GOLD analysis project Ga0105051, IMG submission 78383) | Freshwater microbial communities from Lake Fryxell liftoff mats and glacier meltwater in Antarctica - FRY-02 (megahit assembly) | ecosystem: Environmental > Aquatic > Freshwater > Ice > Glacier... | reverse complement strand
GCTCAAGACAGACCGGTCACCCGATCCGCCCCTCCGCTGAAGGCCGAAGTGGTTGGCTAAACCTTCTTCGTAAGATACTTTCATCCTCTATTCCAAACCGGTTTTATCCCGGCACACCCTGACACCCTATTTTTATTTGACACCCTATTTTTATTCCCTATTTTTATTCTGTTTTTGTTCTTGTTCGTTCTCTTGTTCGTTGGTTGCTCCGTCTTGTGTTTTCGCTCCATGCTTTATCAATAAATCTTGGTAATCCGTGCTTTTCCAGAGAGTAGCGGCTCGTTTCAGCAGAGTAGCCCCTTTGTTTTCTTTGGCGTTGACGTCACCTCCCTTCCTGATCAACTCAGTAAGAATTGCAAGCGAATCTGAGTCTGGCTTGTGAGTCCCAACCGCCAGCATTAACGACGACTGGCCTAAGTCATTCTTCAGGTTTGGATCAGCTCCCGTGCTGAGTAAATGTTTAACGGCTTCTAAATTTTTTGACTCCACAGCTTGATGGAGTAACGTTGAATTACCAAGATACGGATTTGAGCTTACTAACCGGTAGTTAACATTCATCTCTTTTGTAACAGCCCGCAATTGGGCTATGTCCTCGGACTCAATTGCTCTCCGAGCAAGTTCAAAATCTGTAACGTTTCCTCTGCATCCCAACGTGACGAAAAGAACTAAAAGCAGAAACCAGAATTTTTGCACGACATTTACCTATTTATTCTTTGGTGATTTGTTTCCGCCTTTTCCTTGGCCATCCTTAAGACCGCAGCAACCTTTCTGGTTTACTTTGCAGCACCCTTCTTTTCCGCCTTTCCCTGTTTTTCCGTTTTTATCACTTGGTTTTCCATTGCCAGTTTTAGGCTTAGAACCACCGCCATTCAGCCACTGGACCCAACTACCTTCGAATTCCCTGCAGGTATCGCCAGTCTCATCAAAGGTGCCATCGGGGCAACCAGTAAATTCTTTTCCATGAGGAACAACTGCGTACCAATCATCCCAAGCAATTACATTTGTGCCCAGGGTTTCAGCCATGTCGCAAATAAACTTCTTTCCCGCAGCATGCTTTGCAACGTTGCACGCATTAATGCGGCAACCCCCGTTATCTTCACAAAGCAAGTCTTTAAGGCCGCTTAGAAATTTGTTCTCGTCACTTTTGTTGTCAGTGACAGTTCCAGAATCAAGGGGGCCAAATCCACCTGGGTGTCCATGACTCGTAAATACAATTGAGTTGATACAGCAATCACCAAGACAGCTCTTTAACTTTTGCAGTGCGCCATCCCAATCTGGCTTTCTCGGGTCTAGTTTCACATGGCAATCAGTACCCCAATAGACGTACGCGGATGCAGAACCTGTTTTCCAATCATTTGAAAATGAGATACCAACCGACTTGTCACAGTCACCTGAAACTAGCCCCCATGGATCCACGTTGTTGGGCACAAAGTACGCACGATAGAGTGACATCCCATCCACAAACTCCAGCGGATCTCTGCTCGTGAATTCACCGGTCACTCTATCATAATACCTAGCCCGGAAGTACATCAAGCCGGATTCGTCGTCGTGCCTTCTGGATGTGTACCCGTAGGGGTTATTGTAACTGGATGCTGTTCTTACTGTTGTGCCGTTGGGGGCGTAAATAGTGCGGTGGCCGAAGGGGGTGTAGGCGTAACGCTCGACGACCGTGCCGGTGCTGGTGTCGTAGAGCGCGGTGATGCTCCATTGGCGGTTGCGGATGACGCCCAGCTTCTGACCGTCGCTGCGGATGATTAGCACCAAACTGTCGATCGTGTCCGCATAAACATACTCCTGTGCCGGCGAAGCCGCCGCCGCTCCCGCGTTATATTCAGCAACGCAATTCGGGCCCGAATACACAAACACTTTGTGCTCGAACACGCTGCCGCTGCGGGTGATCTTCTTCCAGGTCCGTTTGCCCTCGGCATCGTAACCATACTCGTTAAGCCCCTCCTCGCCCGCCGACGCACCGCTGGGAACAGAGGTCGATTTCACCATCCCAGCCTCGTCCCAATCGACACTGACCCCACTCTGCAACAACGTCGCATTGCCGTCAGTATCAAAACTCTGCGACACCGCCCCGATCAAATTTACCGCGTGAGCGTTATCGTATCCGCGAGCGGTGTTGGTGCCATTGAGATTCACGTTACTGATGTTGCCAATCGCAGAGCGAGTCAAATCGTAGTCGGTGCTGGTACCGCTCCGAATCCAACGCGTGAATCGGTCCTGGTTGTCATAACCACTGGTTCCGGTCGAGAACCCATAATTGGCCATCACACCGGTGAACGATTCAGCGGTCACGTTATTGTTATCGTCATAAGTATAAGAAGCATCCTCGATCGAGCCCGTATTATTGATCCCGGTCAAACGATGCAAGTCATCATACGTCCGCGTCTCATCTACCTGCGGCCGATCCACCGAAGTCAACGCCCCGATCGCGTTGTAACCTCGATCTTCCAACTGAGTCGCATCCCAGGCCAGTGTATCCAACTGGCTGCGAACATCAAACGACTTGGCGACCACCTTGCCTGATGGGTAAGTGATCGACGTGTTTTGGCTTTTGCTGTTATAGCCATAACTCACACCGTAAGTCTGCCCACTGTAGGTCGTGGATTCGGATTGCAAACGTCCGTAATTGTCACGGGACATTGGAGTGCCAGGCATTGGAGTGACTATCGGGAGGAAAAAACGAATCGAAGAACTCTTCGCTTAGGTGACAATCGCAGAGACCGGACGGAATTTCACCCTGAAAGGGTTTAATCTATTAGCCGGAGGTCGAGCGAAGCGAACACCTCCGGACCCGATCCCACTCGCCTTTGCGACCCTGAATGGGTCTATTGTTAACCGACCGCCGTAAACCAATCTCCTGCTATGCGGTTAAAAGACGTATTCGAAATACTTCGCGGGAAGATTCAGGGAATGCTTGCTGTAATATTCCCAAAAGATTAAATTCAAGCGGTAAAAGTGGTGGCTAGTATCCGAAGGAGAACCGAGCCTGCGTTTTCTAACCGGCACTGATTTTTAGGCTTCGTCCTATTGAATCCAGTCACAACCTCGGATCGCTTCAGTTCAAACAAACCGTAAACTGTCGGAACAGAAAGAAACGCAGGAGTCGCAGAAGGGCTGGCAGAGACGAAATGGGTCAGGTGCTTCAAGTCAGTGCGTGTGAAAAAGAGTGGGCGAAACCGAAGGCGAATCGACCTTGTTTAGTGAATTGAGAACAGGATGGCAATCAATCAACAGCGAATCAATGGAATTGTCTACCGGTCTTCTCGGCGGTCTTCTCGGCGGTCGGCTTGGATGGCTGTTTGGCTGCTCGTCGGTTGCTTTTTTGTCTTTTGCAGTGTTAGCCCAGCGTTACTGCACAGTCAATTGCCGGCGGATCGAAGTGAAGGAGCGTTCTTGGATGCCTTGGAACGTCGCCAATTGTTTCAAACGATTGCCTGGCACTGTGAAGATAAATTTCAGACGTTGAAGGGTGCGGATGGGCGGCGTTCGCAGCTGGCGTCTCGCTGGATTCGAGCCAAGACGCTTGCGGCGCTCAATGCCGACGCCTTGGAGCGAGACTCTGCGTGGGCGGAAGTCAGAAGCTTGTCTCAGAAGTTGAATGCGGAAAGTCGATTCTTCCCGCAGCATTTTTTAGTTCGATTTCAATCGGCGGTAATTGGTTTGGCCGAGGCGCGGCTGTGGAATCTAACCAGTGGTTCCAGTAGTGCTGGCCAAGTCAATCGAGAGAAAGGGTTGACCGCGATTCGTCAATCCTTGGCTCAGCTGCAGTTACTTGAGCGAGAGATTCTAAACGCCGTTCCCAAGGCTTCCAATAAAACCAACACCGATGATCCCTACGATCAGCTTTCTCGTTCCCAATTGCAAGCGTTGTCTCGCGATGTCGAGTTTCAGGTTCTGGTAAGCCTGGGAATACGGGCCCAGTTGTATGGTGCTGGCCAGGATGCGCAGGCTAGTCGTTTGGACACGTATCAGCAGATAGCCGAACAAGCTCAAGGGTTGCAGCCCAAAATTCCGACCGATTCCCTTTTATGGTGGCAGGCACAGCAGTTAGCTTTGGAAGCCTTGCGAAATTTAGACCAATGGGACCAGTGGGATGCGAAGTGGGAAAACGCCGTCATTGGCGATGCGCCCGACGAGGCGTTGGGGAACATGGCCGCCGCTCGGATAGACATGTTGCTGGATCGCAAAAATTGGGTCAAAGCGAAAACCGAGGCTGGCCAGTTCTTTAAGTTGATCGAAATTCGCGATTCGGCCAGTATTAGTGAATTGAGGGCGGTGGATGACTTACGCGCGGCTTCGGCATGGCCCGAGTTTGACATAGCCAGAAGTCGTATTGTGATGGCATTGGCGGCCCAAGACGACGAAAGTGTGGGAAACGGTAGTAATCGTAACCGGCTGGCTGCGGAATCTGCCGTTTTAGAATTTTCGAAGAAGGTGGCGAAGAAGCATGGGCTGTATTGGGCCGCCGAATTGTCCCGGCGCTTGTTGGGGACCGACAGTGCCCGGCAAGTAGGGACTCAAGTTTCTTTGCTCTTGTTGCGAGATAAGATTGCAGGTCAAAAATGGACTGAGGTTCGTGAATTAATTGACAACGGTGTCCAGCAAGCCGTGGCGTCCAAGAATCAGTCTTTGGCATTTGACCTGGCAAAATTGACCGCTGCGACGGCTCGGGCCGCTGGACCTGCGGATTGGATGGTTACGCAGATCGAGACAGCTACGATTGCCTTTTCAGATGCACCCGAGGCCGATCAGTTGCACCATTACGCGAATGTTTTGGCTGCGTTGATTACGAATAAAGACAATGGGAATCTTGAGCGCCAGTTGGCGGTTTGGCAAAGGCACGTGCAGAATTGGCCGAATCGCGAATCTTCTCATGCATTGCGTCTGCAATTGGCGAACGTATTGGTTGCCAGAGAGCAATTTCGAGAGGCGTTTGCAGTGCTAGTGGCGGTGTCGCCAGATTCTCCGTCATTTGATGCCGCTACCAAACTAATGGTCCCCGTTCTGTCAGATGCGATCGATCAAAGTTACAAAGCCGCAGACGTTGAACCTGCCAAACCGTTTGCTAGGGAAGCGGTTGCTGCGATCACGCCGGGACTAAGGAAAGGCGATGACTGGATTGGTGTTTGGACTTTGCCGAAAAAACGCCTGGCGCTTGTTTTAGTGCAAGCTGAGTTGGAATCCGACAATTCGTCAGCGTTATGGGTGCCGGATTTGTTGCGGAAAGTACAGCAGCAGCTTCCTGAATTAGATGCGGACTTAGAATCTCGCTATGAAGCGGTAAAACTGTTGGCCGACTTCCAACGCAGTCCAGCGACGGTGATCGTACCGCAGTGGAAGTCTGGTGACGGTCAGCGGATCGTCAATCAAGCTGATTTGTTTTGGTTATTGAAAGTGTTCGCGCGTCAGCTTCCAGGGTTGGGGATTGATGATTCCGAAACACCATCGGCGAATAGCCGCGGTCAAACGGTGAAGGCGTCGCAGATGATCGTTACTTGTTTTGACTGTCTTGGAAAAGACCTGACTTCACCCGACAGTGTTCACTATCGTTGGCTGGTCATTGAACAGACCAAAGCGTTATTGCAATTGGATCGATTTAACGACGCCAAGCAAACCGCGAAAGCTTTGGTGGATCGATTTCCTAAAGAATTGTTTGCGAATCAACTATTAGGCTATTGTTTAGCGGGATCGAATGACCCGAGTGATGCCGCGGTTGCCGAACAACAATGGCGTATGATCGCTTATCTGACCCAAGAGCGATCCGATGATTGGTTCGAGGCGAAATACTTTGTGGCCGAATCGTTGCGGCGGCAAGGAAAAGCGGCGGAAGCCCTGAAGTTGCTGAGTTACTTGAAATTGACCAGTGCCCAAGCCTGGGAAGCCTGTGTTCATCGTAGTCGTCTGGAACGGCTTTACCGACTTTTGTCTTCGAATTAGCCTTCCTGGTATTCACTGCTTTCAGCAACCCGTACGTAGGCCAAGCGTGTGCGTAGGCCAGGAGTTTGCGTAGGGGAGGAGTTTGCGTAGGCGAGGGATTTGCGTAAGCGATGCATTCTTCTAACTTAGCGGAGTTGTTGGGCATTCTTGGAGAAGTTCGCGACGAAGGTTTGGAATTCATCAATTTCCAGTGGCTTACTGAAGTAGTAACCCTGAACATAGTCGCAGCCTTCGGATCGCAATAGTTCCAATTGTGCCAAAGTTTCAACGCCCTCGGCAACAACGGGTAATTTTCTGGAGCGGGCCAGTGTCAAAATCGATTGCACGATGGCCAATGCGTCTTGGTCTTCGGGCAGATCGCGAATGAAGGTTCGGTCTATCTTGATCGCATTGACTTGGAAATGCTTCAAGTAACCCAACGAACTGTGTCCTGTTCCAAAGTCATCGATTGAAAAGTGGAAGCCTTTGTTAGACAGTTGTCGAATGATGGCAGCAGATTTTTTCGCATCGTCCATCATGATGGTCTCGGTAATTTCGAATTCAATTCGTGCGGGTTCCAGGTCGTTATCTTTCAGGATGCCAAGCACTCGTTCTGGGAATTTGTGATTGAACTGACGTGGTGAGAGATTGATTGCAATTCGGTCGATTCCCAAATTCAGCGTATCCCAATGTTTGATAGCCCGGCAGCTAGTTTCCAGTACCATTTCGCCGATCGATTCGATCAAACCGCTTTCTTCGGCAATGGGAATGAATTCATCAGGTGGAACAAAATTGCCGTCGTCCAGTTTCCAACGTAGCAGCGATTCGCAACTAGAGATTCGATTGGTTTTTAGTTCCACTTTGGGTTGGTAGACAAGGTTAAATTCATTCCTCTGAGCGGCCGTGCGCAATTTAGCGGCCAGCGTCATTCGACGACGAACCATACTGCTTAGTTCGTGCGAATAGACTCGAAATTGATTCTTGCCCGAAGCTTTCGCTCGATACATTGCAGTATCCGAATTGCGGAGCAAGTTTTCGATATCTTTACCATGTTCAGGATATTGGCAAATGCCAATACTGGTACCGACAAAGAATTGATTGCCAGCGATCTCAAAAGGCTGCTCGATTTCGCGAATAATCAATCGGGCCAGCGTTACCGGGTCATTTCCGGGCCCTTCGATATCGGGGATGATAACGGCAAATTCGTCTCCGCCAAAACGGCTGACGAAGCAATTTTCGCTCAGGCATTTCTTTAAGCGTTTAGCGACTTGCTGTAGTAACGCGTCGCCCATGTTGTGTCCCATGGTGTCATTGACGTTCTTAAAGTCGTCAAGATCCATGAACATAACGGCAAAGGGTGTCGTGTCGCTCTGTGCTTTTTCAAGGATTTCGTGCAAACGATCGTGGAAATAGGCCCGCGACGGTAATTGCGTAAGTAAATCGTGAAACGCCTGGTACCGTAGTCGTTCTTGCGTTTCGTGCATCTCTGACATGTCGTTGAAAATTGCAATAATGTGTGACAATTCGCCTTTGGGGCCGAGAACTTGATTTACATTGATCCAGCTATGAATGCACTTGCCGTCCTTGGAGCGAATGATCATTCGATCATTCCATTCGGGCAGGTTGCAAATTTGGGTCATGTAAATATCGGCTTGCGAACCAACCGTGACCGGGTCGAAGATCTCCTTCATGGGTTTGCCAAACAATTCCTGGGCTTGGTATTGGGTCAATTTGGAGAAGGCTGGGTTGATTTCGCAAAAAAGACCATCTCGGTCTAAAATCACGATACCTTCGCCCGCATTGCGGTAAGCGCTGGCAAGCAGTTTTAATTGCATTTGGTCGCGGCGCGCGTGAGTCACATCTTCGGCAGAGGAAACGATGAATTTTTCGCCGGATTCGTCGTCATCAAAAACGTTGCGACGAATCGAGAAAACGTTGGCTGATTGCTCCGTTCCTAATAGAGCGATTTCGCCTCGTTCGCACAGGTCGAATTTGAACATGTTGTCACCCTGTTCACAAAGTTTCAAAGCGGCGTCGTGATGGAAGACTTCGGAAATGTGACGATTTAGCAAGGCGTCTCGGTCCATTTGCAGCATTTGGCAGAACGAGTCATTGCAAATTACGATGTGGTGGTTCTTGTCCGTAACGAAGAAGCAATCAGGAACGCTATTGATCAGTTTGTTATTGAAGTCTCGACCCATGCGAAGTTGCTGCTCAAGCAATTTCTGGTTCGTAATATCCTTTACAAAAGCGACCAGATAGCGATTGCCGTTCTCTTGCGACGATTGGATCAAAGTTTCCAGGAATCGATGTTGGTTGTCGGCATCCAGGGTTTCGATTTCCGTTCGACAATGTCCGAATGCGATCGCACCTTCAATGATTTTTTCGACCGACAGAGTGTCGGGTAGCGATGATTGCTGGTTCGAATTTAGAATGAGTTGGAGCACATTTCCGCCGACAAGGTTGTCTGCGCGCTGTCCCAGTAATCGGCCAATTTGATCGTTCGCAAAGATGCACTTGCCGTCTTGCTGTACGGCAACACCCAAATCGGTTTTCTGAAAAATGGTATTCACCAGTGAATGCCAATTTGCCTGAGAAATCCCGCGAGTCAGGGGAGCCGCAATGACCGGCGGGAAGTCTACGAATTCGAGGGGTTCAGTAGCAGGCGTGAGTTTGGTAGATGATTTTCGCGGTTTTGCAGGTGGTCGTTCCGGTGGTTTCAAGTGGGTGGTTTGGGGCAAACGCCGGGGTTTTGTTTTGACTTTTGCCTTCGCCTTTTTGCCGTTGAGTGGTGGTTCTACACGCTTGGCATCATCATTGGTTGCAGTTTCGCTTCGTTCTTGAGCAGCGTGTAGTTGTTTAATTTCGTGGGAAAGCGAACTCAATGTGGCTTTTGGCGAGGACAGGACTTTGGTGAGGACTTCTGTGCCAGTCGCCTCTAATTGGTGAAGGAGGACTTCCAGGTCGCTGATCCCCTGCTGCAGTTTGGCAATCTGAATATCAATTAGCGCAGAAGTTTTTTGCGAACCGATGGCTGGTTGGTTCGCTTTCGCATTACTTGATTTACTTGATTTTGAAGCCATCTAACCAATCGCTGTAGCAATTTTCAGGGTGAGATCGATAGGTAATCTGTGTGGGGGTCTGGAACTCTAGAGAGCTATAGGGCTTAAATGTAGGTTGTGAATAGCTTCGGATCCGGACATAAGCTTGGCATCCCGATTTATCCAGGTCCGCATGTTGATATAATCAGAACCAACATGCCTGGAGGAATGACGGTTTGCAGTTAGGGTAGCTAAAGTCGTTAGATTCGATAAAGCCGTTAGATTTGTAATCGTTCTGAGAAAAGAGTTTATTGCTATGAAGCTAGGTCTGATCAATTCGGCTTGGGTGCAATCGGGAAAAGGCACGGTCTATGGGATTGAAAGAACGAAAGAAATTGGATTTGATTCCATCGATATTTTTGCGGACCCGTTAGATATCGATGTTCGCGAGCGCCGATTAATCAAAGATTGTTGCGCCGCCAATTCGTTGCCGATCATTTCAGTTTGCTGTGTGGCCGTGGGTTTGATCGATTTTAATCCAGCGGTACAGCGTTTCCATCTTCAGCGATGTCGCGCTTATCTGGATCTGTGTTACGAGTTTGGTGCGGAGAATCTGCTGTTGGTTTTAGGCGAGTATATTTGGAATCGCGAAGTGATTCCGCAGGCCGAGCAGTGGAAGTTGGCACTGGATGCTTGTCGGGAACTAGGCGATTATGCTGAAAAGTTGGGCCTGAAAGTCGCGTTGGAATTAGAACCCTTTCCCTTGTCACTGTTGAATGACGTGGATTCGATGCTTGACTTTATCTTGCAATGCAATCATCCAGCAATCAAAGCGAATATTGATATTTCGCACTTGCTATTGGCTGGGGTTGATGCAACCCAAATGCAAAAGCTAAAGGGCCATGCGATCCATGTGCATATCTCCGATTGCGATGGAAAAGTGCATGGCGACTTGCCGCCCGGTCGAGGCGTGGTTCCATTTCCTGAATATATGCAACAATTGGCCACATTAGAAATGGACGGTGCGATTTCTCTAGAATTAGAATACTCGCCCAAGCCCGACCAGATCGTGCAATGGGTCACCGAAGCTTATCAAGCCACCGATCGATTGATGCAGCAATTTTCATTGCGAGGTTAGTGTCGCGGGTTAGTGCAGTGTGCAGTGTGATTAAAGGTAAACCACTCGAGTGCAAAGTTTGGGGTGAGCGACAAAAGTGTGCGGAAGGCTAACGATCAGATTGCCGGGCATCGCAGGTTAGTACGATTTTTTTGTGGAGTTCGCGGTCGCGGTTGATCGAGTCAATCGCAAACGGAAACCTAACCGAGTTAGTGTGAGCAATGCCGAAAAGGCGTCCCAGAAGCTGATTTTGGATTGACCTCGGGTCCGGTCGCGGAAAGTGATTGGAACTTCAATAACCGCTCCGCCGGCGCGCCGTGCCAGGTAAAGAATCTCCTCGAGATATCCGTAACCTTGATTGGTGATATGATTCAAATCAATCGTTCGAAGCAGAGAGTGATCATAGCATCTGAATGCACCACTATTGTCATGGGAACTAAGTTGCAACCAAAATCTGGCAAACCCATTAATCAGGCGACTTGCGATTCGGCGTCCTAAAGGCCAGCCTTCGATTTTTCCACCGGCGATATAGCGAGATCCAATAACAACCGTGCCCGCGGCGGTAGTCGGAGGCGACGCGTTGGTGGGTGCTTCGCCCAGAATCGAGCTTCGTTTTGCAGGAACTGGTGAATTTTCGCTAGTCAGGTCGCGTTTCAAACTGGCCTTTAATAGACGTTCGATTTGATCTGGGGCATGGCTGAAGTCCGCGTCCATTGTGAAGATTTTTGAAAAATTTCTTGCCATTGCCCAGCGGAAACCTGCAATCGTCGCGCTTCCCAGGCCCAGTTTCCCGCTGCGGGATATTAACGACAGCCATGAATGGTCTTTGGAGAATTCTTCCGCCCACCCGCCGGTGTTGTCGGGGGAATTGTCGTCAATCACCAAGACTTGCATGGCGGGGAACAGATCGTGAATTTGCTTTGTCAAAAGCGGAAGGTTTTCTATTTCATTGTAGGTCGCGATGACGGCGACACAGCCGGTGCCATCTTGGGTTGCGGCCGTGAAGGAAGGACACCCTAGCGATGAATCGAGTTGCTTGATATCGTCAGGCATGAAGTTGGTTGGGCTGGGCGTTTGTGTTGGTTGGCGGATTCAGGGACGAAATTGTTGCTCGCCATCCCATTTTTTCGGCCAAATGGTGCCGCCGGGTTAATGGTATCTCTGGTAATCGGGCAGTCGGCTAAAATTTATGGGGAAGTTTTGGATTTATCGATTCCTGGGTAGCCTGTGATGCCACAGAACATTACCCGCTTGCGTCGTTTCTGATGGATGGTGGTTGTTTTCCAAAGGGATGACCGCAGTGATGGTAAGAACGCCGTTGCGGACTTTCAATGACCGCTCCAGAAGATGATTCAGAGCGATCAGACTTGTCCAACAAAAGACTTGTCCAACAAAAGACTTGTCCAACAAAAGACTTATGGGTCGAACAAAAGACGAAAATTGTGAACCACGTACAAAGCCCAGCAAAGATCGAGTCCCTTGATTCTTCTGCTGCTCAGGGCTCGCCCTATGACCGAACTTTTGTATTGGTTTACCTTGCCAATGTGACGTTCATGTTGTCTTACAGCATGTTGTTTCGTTACTCGGATTTTGTGAAGGGGTACGGCGGGCAGGATGCGGATTTGGCGTCAATTATTGCATTTGCATCCACCGGTTCGTTGCTGGCAAGAGTGTGGTTGGGTGGTCTGATTGACCGGGTGGGCGCGCGTTGGATATGGATTGCGGCGACTTTGGTTTGGATCCTGGGTCTGGTTTGGCATTTAGGGTTAACCGTTTCGACCACGTGGCAGGCGTACGCGGCGCGGCTAGTGATGCAATGCGGGATGGCTGGATTTTTCGGTGCGAGTATTACTTTCATCTCACTGCGGGTGGGCGTAAATCGAGTTGCCGAAGTGATTGGCATTGTCGGAACCGCTGGGTTTATCGGCATGGGGGTGGGCCCTCTGTTTGGCGATTGGTTGGCAGCCGACTTTGAGCAGGGTGTGCCACTGGTTCGTCAAACCATTGTGATTCGAATGTTTTTGCTTTCGCTGTTGTTTGCTGTGGTTTCGTTGGGGGCGGTTTGCCTGGCGGCGAGGGAACCACCAAAGCGAAAAGCCACTCGGACGGCCCCATTGTTTGCCGTCGTGCGAAAGTACCACCCGGGAATTGCCTTGCTATTGGCTGTGGTGATGGGGCTAGGAATTTCGTTCCCGCCGGTGTTTGTTCGTCCTTTGGCCGAAGCAAGGGATGTGGATAACATCTATACTTTCTTTGTGACCTATGCCATTTCTGCCTTTGCGATGAGAATATTGACTCGAAGGTGGCCAGAAACCTTTGGCCTGATCGCAATGATTGTGGCAGGATTTGTCTGCCTGGCGGCTAGTATGCCCTTGTATTTCCTGGTTGAATCGCAGTGGGATTTGATCTTTCCGGCGGTTGTGGCTGGGACGGCGCACGCCTTCTTGTTCCCGTCGTTAATTGCGATTTGCACTCAGAGTTTTCCAGATCGCTTTCGCGGCGTCGCGACGACTTTGGCACTGGCAATGTTCGACCTTGGGACCCTTAGTGGGGCGGCGATTGTTGGGTGTCTATTGCCGCTAAAATTTCGTTTTCTGCCAGCGGCACCGGGCCCTAATTACGGCTTGGTTCAGATATGCTTTATGGTTCTGTTCATGATGATGGTTGTGCTAACCTTGATCAAGATTCGCGACCCGCAAGCCAAAGCCGCCTGATGTCAGGGGAATCGATCGCCGCGGCTGGCCAAATAGAAGCAAGTAGATTTAATGGCAATATGTGCAACTGAGCGCAATGTTGGCGGTAGAAAAGGCGGACTGAAGTGACTGTGATATTGACGATTGAATCTACGTGCGACGAAACGTCTGCGGCGATTATCAATGACCAGCGGCAAGTGTTGGGCTCGGTCGTAGCTTCCCAGGAGAAATTACACAATCGATTTCGTGGGGTGGTGCCAGAGATTGCCGCTCGCCAGCATGTGCAAGCGATCTTACCGGTAATCGAGTTGACACTTGAGAAAGCAAATCTTTCGATTCATGATATCGATGCGGTTGCGGTTGCAAACACTCCGGGACTGGCGGGTTCTCTTTTGGTAGGTCTGTGTGCCGCAAAGTCGATTGCGCTGGCCTGCGATATTCCTTTGATCGCGATCAATCACTTGCACGCCCATGTTTATGCATGTCGTTTGGCAGCCCAGCAAGATGTGTTTCCCTGCGTCGGATTCATTGTTAGCGGTGGGCATTCAAATTTTTATCGTTGCGATGATGCGTTGACGTTCCAGTACCTGGGTGGCACGATTGATGACGCCGCCGGTGAAGCGTTTGACAAAGTGGCCGCGATGTTGGGGTTGGGGTTTCCTGGTGGCCCAGCAATTGGCAAAGTCGCCCTTACAGGTGATCCAAAATCCTTCGCCTACCCGCGCCCGTTTGCCAAAGACAAAAAGCATTTGAAGTTCAGCTTTTCAGGATTGAAGACTGCGGTTCGGTACAGCCTATTTGGGCACGCCAAACCGATCCTGGACGCCGCCAGTTTATCCCCCCAACTGATTGCAGATGTTGCCGCAAGTTTCCAGCAGGCGGTCGTGGACTGTCTGATCGCCAAGAGTCTGCACGCACTTGATCTGACCAAAATGTCAACCTTGTGTGTCGGGGGAGGGGTTGCCGCCAACCAAGTCTTTCGGCAGCAGTTGACCGAAGCGATGAAGCAATATGGGGCAACTTTGTGGATTGCACCACCGCATCTGTGCACCGATAACGCTGTGATGGGTGCGATCGCAATCGAAAAGTACAACGCTGGGTTGTTTGAGGAATTAAACTTGGATATCGTCGCGGGTCTGGAACGATTGTAGTTTAAGGTGGAGATGCGATTGAAGGTTCAACTTAATAAGTAGACGTAAGCCTTTGCCAAGGATACGCCTGAATTGTGCCGCACAAGCCAAGAGGAAGTTGCAAGCGACAACTGTGAGCGACAACTGCAAGGGGAAATTTTCGGCGGTTCGCTTGATCCTAATTGCATCCCGTGAGGATTCCTTTCACACGTTTTTGTCGTGTCGTCTTCTATCGTGTCGTCTTCTATCGTGTTGTCTTCTAATCTATTTTCCATTTCGCCACATTGCCTAGCGGCATGCAGCCAAAGGTAAGTTCGACATTTTCATTGCTGGACAATTTTTACTATGGCAAGAAGCTCGGAAAAAGGCTGGTTTGGATCTTTGAAAGCGGTCTTTGGTTGTGATCCTAGATCGCTGGCGGCGTTTCGCATCGTAATGGGCGTGCTGATCTTGATCGACGTAGCCATGCGTTGGCCCAGTCTGGGCGCGATGATGACCGATAATGGAGTGATCGATCGTGGCACTGCGACGCAATTGCTGCAAGCCGAATACGGCAATGATGCAAGCGTGATCTGGTCATTAAACTTTCTATCAGGCGATTTGTTCTTTCAGCAGATGTTGGCATTAATGTTAGTCGCTGCTGGGATTTTGCTGTCGATTGGTTTGGCAACTCGCTGGATGACGATTGCATGTTGGGTCTTAGTTTTGTCGTTGCACATGCGATGCCCGATTATCTTAACCAGTGGCGATACTTTGTTGCGGTGTATGTTGTTTTGGTCGATCTTCGCACCGCTGGGATTTTGTTGGTCGGTTGATGCCAGACTAGCCAAGCGAACGCTTGCTGATCAGCCCCAGGCGATTCTTACAGGAGGAACGGTGGGCCTGATTTCGCAAATGATTGTTATGTATTTCTTTGCTGGGTTGGCCAAGTGGAACGACATTTGGTGGCAAGGCGACGCCATGGACTACGTTCTGCGTCTGGATATTTATGCTCGGCCGTGGGCCAGTGCGTTGCTAGAGTATCCGTTGCTGCTGAAGATGATTTCGTGGAGCACTTTGTTTGCGGAACTTTTCTTGATCTTGCTGCTGTTGGTGCCGTGGCAAAATACTTGGTGGCGAACCGTAAACGTGTTGGTCTATTTCGGGCTGCATCTATCGATTGCCAGTACGATGTCGATCGGTTTGTTTTCGTACCTCTCTGTGTTAGGCTGGTTGCCATTGATTCCTGCGGCATTCTGGCAGTTGAAAATTTTGGCTGGTTGGGGATTTGAGATTCCGTTCTTTGGTTACGACTATGACGATCCTATTCCTGATCTTGTGACCGCAGGTCATCCCCAACGCGACTGGAATTCGGGTTTCCTGTACCTGGGTAATGTCATTTCCGTTTTGATGGTGGGCTATGTCGTTCTTTGGAATGTTGCCAACGTTCCCAATGCTTATGACGGGGATCTGAAACAACGTTTGAACTTAAGTGATCAAGAGTTTGCCGATCAAATCGCCATTCGTCGTCCATTTGCGGCGGCGATGCCATCGGGGTTGCGTTGGATTGGGCTAGTGACTGGGACGTCGCAGCATTTTCAAATGTTTGGCGTTCCGCCGTTGATTAACCCGTGGTTTGTGTACGATGCGACTTTAGAAGATGGTAGCAAAATCGATTTGTTGCGTTGGGACAAGGTCGACTACGAACGTCCGGTTTCAATCTTGTACTCAATCAACGGTCATCATTGGCGAAAGTTGCACCGCAACTTATTGGCGGACAGTGGATCGAATGTGCGGCAAAGACTGGCCGAATACCAGATACGCCGCTGGGATCAATCGCACCGCGAAGGGAAGCGAGTGCGGACGCTAAGAGTCACTTGTTTTGCCCAGAAGACCGGGCCGCAGTATAAAGACGAAGCAGTCGTGCCGCTGATTTGGTACGATACATCGTCGCAGAAAGTGGAATCGATTGAAGATCTCCAGAAATTGTTAGATAGCAACCCTGACCTACTGCCCGGCTTTTCGTCTGATCGGCGGAAGATTCAAAAAAATAATTCTGCCACGTTGGGTGAAGATCAGCCAACGACGGTTGCAAATCGAGAGGCATTATTGCCGTCAGCACTTGTGCTCTGAAACGCTTTCGCTGTTAAGCAAATTAAGGCGTTACGATTCTGGCATCAGTCAAGATGCTTTTGCCATTGGGAACGAGTAAAGTTTCGAGGGAAATGATGTTGGTTAAGACAATTTTTTGGTGCCTGGTACTGAGCCTAAGTGCTCTGAGTCTTGCTTTTTGCTCGGGTCAAGTGACCGGTTCGTTTGATCCTAGCATGAATTCGCCGGGCCTTGTCCTGGCAGTGGTGCCAACGGCCACAGTTCAAGACACTACAGTTCAAGACACTACAGTTCAAGACACTACAGTTCAAGACACT
>Ga0105051_10004403_pt1 | contig 16347 bp, 17 predicted proteins | sample FRY02_FD_78383 | JGI IMG/M metagenome (GOLD analysis project Ga0105051, IMG submission 78383) | Freshwater microbial communities from Lake Fryxell liftoff mats and glacier meltwater in Antarctica - FRY-02 (megahit assembly) | ecosystem: Environmental > Aquatic > Freshwater > Ice > Glacier... | reverse complement strand
GCCGGCGAACGCCTTCGAAGCACCAGCATCCCTTCCCGCGCACAGCGACGACCCACCAAACCGACGGAGTGCAGAGCTGGCAACGGCAATCCCTCGCAAGCGCACAACAACGTTCGATATCCGGCGGGTCATTCGCCTCCTCGCGGATCGGGAGTCGTTCTTCGAAATCGGCGGTCTCTGGGGAACTGATCAGGTTGTGGGGTTGGCACGCTTCAACGGTCACGCCGTTGGCGTCATCGCCTCCGACAGTCAACACGTCAATGGCGGTGCCCTGACGGCGGATGGATGTCGCAAACTTACCCGGCACCTGGATCTTTGCGACCTCTTCCATATCCCCATCCTGAACCTGGTAGACAACCCGGGCTTCGCGGTCGGCATCGAACATGAGATCAATGGCACCATCCGCCGCGGCGGCGAATGGATGATCGCCTTCGCACAAACCACGGTGCCGGTGTTCACCGTGGTGATGCGGCGCAGCTTCGGCGTCGCGGGCAACAACTATGCAACACCCCGGGCAGAACCCTCGATGCGTGTGGTGTGGCCGTCTGCGGATGTCGGTGGTATTCCACCGGAAGGTGGGATCGAAGCGGCTTACAAACGCCAGCTGGCAGAAGCGGCAGATCCAGTTGCGTTCCGCGCCGAATTGATGGCGCGCATCGAGTCAGCGCGTGGTCCCATCGGCCCGCTCAATAAATTCCAGATGGAAGAGATGATCGACCCACGCGATACACGCCGTTATGTCTGCGAGTGGATCAGACTGGCTGTTCAGATCGTGCGACAGAGCGAGCGGCTGAAGCCCAGAGCGCTGAAGTTCCGACCCTGAGAGAATCGCCTCTATACCCAGAATACGCCCAGAATACGCCCAGAATACGGTCAGGATTCGGCCGTAGAGATTGCACCCGTGCTTAAGGATCAGCCCGGGTCTTTGGCTTTGTACGCCCGGACCGCCGCGTTCCAGTTGTCGCCAACAAGCCTGGCGGCGTCAACCGCTGCGTTGTAGGTACTGGTGAACAGAGCGTCCTGCTCCGGGGTCATCGGTTCCGCCGCAAACCCGGCCTTGATCTCGTCCAGACACGCCAGCCCTCTTTCGTTTTCGGCAACAAAGGCTTTCACCGCCCCACTCGCCGTGACCATCTCCTCCTGGCTCGCGGCACTGCCATCCGGCAACACCGGCGCCTGGGCAGGAAACACACACTTCGCGGTATCAAGCTCCGCGGTCTGCACCGGACCTGCCAATGTCAAAACACCCAGCAGAACACCCCCGACGATCTGCACTCTCATTTCCGACAACCCTCCGCACCTGATGATTGAAGGGTAAATCGTATCGCGACCGATTCCGAGTACTCAACTTCCAGTGAGCAATTTTTGCTCCTGGCGCAGACGCTATACAACGAAGGCGCAGCGATGCCCTTCGGCCATTGCGGATAAGGGTCAAAACGTTGCGCGGATCGTGGGTTCCGTCTGCAGCGAAGGTTTTCTGGAGGGAACACGGGTTCAGGTACTGATGAACAATCACTGCCTGGCAGCGGCGCCACCCGGTGTCTTGCGAACCTGGTTCAGCGTTTCCTGGGCCTGCTTGCGGTCTGCCTCAATCTGCGCGTTCGAGCGGCAGACCCGCGTAGGCCTGTGCGATCCCAAAGGTTTTTCCGTGGTGCACATTCCGGCGGGGAGTCTGGTTACCGCGGGCGCAGGACTCCTGTCCGTGGTACATGCTCCGAGCGCCAATACCCATAGGGAGGCAACCGCGCACGAGCGGCCGAGGTTCAGGTTGACGCATAAGGTGCCAAACAGGGACCGACCATTGCCAACATGCAAACCCCGATCAAACATCGCAGTCCGCCACATCTTCGGTTCCCCGCTGGATTGATGACCTGTACGGGTCATTGTGATGCGAGCACCTGTCGAGGGGAACGGCGCCGCAGCAGAAAACCACAGGAATAGTGGTAGCTAGGGGGAGACTTGAACTCCCGACCCCAGGATTATGAATCCTGTGCTCTAACCGGCTGAGCTACCTAGCCACGGGGCTGCGGATTCTCCCTGCCGACCCCTTGGCTGTCAACGCAAGTACCCGTATTTCAAGGCTAAACTGCGGCCAAACGGGTCCGTCTGGTTTACCATTGGCCCATGAACATACCCGCCTCAACTGCCCTCGATAATCTGCGCTTCGACAATATCTCGCTCCGGGAACTCCCTGTGGATGCAGAACGGGACAACCTTCGACGTCAGATCAAGGGGGCGATCAACTGCCACGTCCAGCCGACTGCGGCTCCGGCGCCACAGCTGATTGCCTACTCCCGAGAGGTTGCCGAACAGCTGGGTCTCGACGCGGCGGCCTGTACTTCTGCGCGTTTTGCGGCTGTATTTGCCGGGAACGAGCTACTCCCTGGCATGGCACCACACGCAACCTGTTATGGCGGCCACCAATTTGGCTCATGGGCCGGCCAGTTGGGAGACGGCCGGGCCATCAATCTGGGTGAGGCCATCACTACGGACGGCTCCCGCCTCATGCTGCAGCTGAAAGGAGCAGGCGAGACCCCTTTTTCCCGAACTGCCGATGGACTGGCCGTTTTGCGATCCTCAGTACGCGAATTCCTGTGCAGTGAAGCAATGCACCACCTGGGTATCCCGACGACCCGGGCATTGTCCCTGTGTGCCACCGGCCGAGGTGTGTGGCGTGACATGTTCTATGACGGCAACCCAGGCGAAGAACCAGGCGCCGTCGTGTGTCGTGCCGCGCCTTCGTTCCTGCGTTTCGGCCATTTTGAACTGCTGGCCGCACGCGAGGAAACCGATCTCCTGCGCCAGCTCGCAGATTTCACGATTCAACAGTATTTCCCTGACATTGCTGCTAAGGCAGAAGGGAAAGAAAAATACTTGCTCTGGTTTGCGGAAGTCTGCAATCGAACCGCCTCGCTCATCGTTGACTGGATGCGGGTTGGATTTGTACACGGCGTGATGAATACGGACAACATGTCGATTCTCGGTTTGACGATCGACTATGGCCCGTATGGCTGGCTCGACAGCCACGACCCAAACTGGACACCCAACACCTCAGACTCCGGCGGGCGTTACGCCTATCGCAATCAACCGTCAATCGCGCAGTGGAACCTGCTTCGTCTCGCCAACGCGATCTATCCACTGATCGGTGAAGCGCCGCCCCTCGAATCCAGCCTGCGAGAGTTCGTCAATCATTACAGCCAGCGCGCCGAGATCATGATGGCCGACAAACTGGGGCTCCGGCAGTACGACGGCGAACTGATTGATTCCCTGCAAGATCTTTTTGGTGACGTCGAAGTGGACATGTCCCTGTTCTATCGAAAACTGGGCCAGATTCCGCCGAGCCAGTTCTCGGCCGAAGACCTCGAGGGCACGTTCTACCGTTGGGATACGGATACGAAGACGCGCATTCAGGCGTGGCTCGCCCGCTATCAGGCAACACTCACCAACCAGGCGGTTGATCCACAGACTCGCAGCCGTACGATGCAGCAGACCAATCCTGCATTTGTATTGCGCAACTTCCTCACTCAACAAGCCATCGACAAGGCGGAAGCCGGAGACTTCACCGAGATCCATCGATTGCTCGAAGCCGCTCGCCATCCCTACAAAGATCTGCCGGAGTTTGCAGACTATCGCGTCAAGCGTCCGGAATGGGCACGGAGCAAGGCGGGGTGTTCGCAGCTCTCCTGTAGTTCCTGATCACAGGCGTGCAGTGACGGACAGCTCATTGGTCGGGCTTGTACACGTGCGCTGATCTCGTGCTTTGACCGCCCGGCTTCTGACGGTAAGGTAACCCCCTCAAGGGACAACAGCGGAACCGAATGCGAATCGCGACCTGGAACATCAACGGACTACGGGCCCGCCTCGAACTGGTCAAACGATGGCTCATCGAACGGCAACCGGACGTCGTTGGATTCCAGGAGCTCAAGACACTGACCGAAGAATTCCCGCATGACGCTTTCCTTGAAATCGGGTACCACGCCCTGGTGCACGGAGAGAAGGCCTGGAATGGTGTGGCAATCCTGACCCGCGCGCCGGCCGAACTCGTACAGACCGGTCTACCCGGCGAAACCGGATTCGGGTCACGGCTGCTCACCGCACGCATCCAGGATCTCGAATTCACAACGGTGTATTGCCCGAATGGAAAGACACTCGACCATGCGGACTATCAACGCAAACTTGCCTGGTTCGAGAGCCTGACAACACATTGGCAGCACCTGGAGCGTTCAGCCGCGGCCGTCCTGTGCGGCGATTTCAACATCGTGCAACCCCTCTGGACAGTTGGCAGGGCAAGAAGGCCGACGGCGAGATCTTTCACACCGTGGCTGAGCGTGAACGCTTCAGCGCCCTCATGGGTACCGGACTCACCGATCTGTTCCGTCACCACGCACCCGACGAACAGGCCTATTCCTGGTGGGATTACCGCGGCGGTGCATTCCACAAACGCCAGGGTCTGCGCATTGATCTGATCCTGGGTACCCGCGCCGTGCGGGATCGACTGGAATCCATCTATATCGATCGTGAGTATCGAAAGAAGCAGGGTGATCTCACCGCGTCCGATCACGCGCCCGTGGTAGCAGTAATCAAATAAGCGTGGCGCAAATCAAGTAGTCGCGACTGAATTCAGGCACATGAAGAAGAACACCATTGATAACACATATTTTTGCGGGCAATCCGATGGACCGCTGCGAAGCCGAGCGGCGGGATGAAGGCTGGATCGCAGAAGCGCTGACCAGAGCGCGCACACGAATCCTCGTTTTCCACAAACTCCAGGTATTGACCACGAGTGCAAACAACGTGTCGTCATTGCACTGGCTCGAAAGTGGCCAGGTCATTCCTCACCTCGGCAGCGCCATCCCTGTCCTGCTGGGTCGCCAGGGTGAGGTCATTCACTTCGCCGTAGATATGAGCCATTTGCCAGAACCTGCAACCACCTTCGGACTGGACCCAACAAGCCAGTTCATGGACTGTCGCATGGCAGCAATGCAGACGGCCATCCCGGAAACCGGGGTCATTGCCCAGGCGCGCGCGCAAGTTGACTGGCATGCCCGCCACCGCTACTGCAGTGTGTGCGGCACACCGAGCTTCGCCAAAAGAGGTGGTCATGTTCGTGTCTGTCCGAACTGCAAAGCCGAACACTTCCCGCGGACCGACCCGGTGGCGATCATGCTGATCGTGCATGGAGATCGATGCATACTCGGTCAGCCCAAAGGACCACTGGTGCGCACCGGAATCTACTCGGCACTTGCCGGCTTTATCGATCAGGGTGAATCGATCGAAGAAGCCGTACGTCGTGAAGTGATGGAAGAAGCGGGGCTCAAGGTGGGTGCGGTGCGGTATCACTCTTCACAGCCCTGGCCATTTCCCTCCTCACTCATGATCGGGTGCCATGCAGAAGCAACCACTACCGACATCCACATGGATAGCGAAGAGATGCATGACGTTCGCTGGTTCACGAAGGACGAAATTCTCGCCGCGCGCGCCGGAACCCATCCGTCATTGAAACTGCCCGGACCCATCGCAATCGCTCATCACCTGATCAATGCATGGGTGGATGGATCGATCAACACATGAACATTTCTGATCGGAGAGCCAGCACTCTCAGTCAGTTGCCATCGAGATAGTGGTTCAATCGGAACACTGCCAGTTCGGGGTCGAGGAGTACCACCTGATACGCGTGGTAGTAAGTCGTGAAAGGCCCTTTCCTCAACATTGCGCCCAGCTGCAAAGCCTGTTCGAGCATCCGATCTACAGCTTCTGTTGAATCCAGATTGAAGGTTGGATAGTGCCCAGCCGACGGTGTCGGACTGCGATAATCGGCAAGGTCCAGCAATGCGTACGCTTCGGAGGCATGGAACCCCAGGCTGCAACCGGGTAATTGCAGGCCGCGATAAATTAGTGAGGCGTGTTCGACCATTTCCGGTGCACCCAGCAATGATCGATAAAACTCGAAGGTGCGGACATGATCCCTGAAAAACAGGTTAACGGCCAGATCAGTCAGCATGGATCATGTCTCCTCGATTTTTCTCGAGGATTGAGTGCACAAGCCGTGCCAGCACATCTGCAACTTCAAATTCTGACGACCTTCAACGTATTGATCGATCAGTTTGGCGCGGTGATGGTCAGAACACCGCAAAGAGTTTGAAGGCGCCATCCACGCTCTTCATGAAGTACACGGCACGGCCTTCATGGATTACTGAGGCATCGCCTCCAAACTGCACGTAGTGCATGGTCAGCATGTAAACGCCAGGCCTCAGGTAGCTGACGTCGGATGCACGAACCTCGGAGCGGCTGCTATCAGCTTTTGGTACGTGGCGAGCAAGGAATTCTTGTCCGTCGCAATCACCGCGTCCTCGAGAAAGCCCTTGAATACTGCTGGAAACACGAAATTCTCTGCGAGCGCGTCCATGTCCCCGCTGCCAAGTGCCTGAAAATACTGACCGTGAGCCGTTCTGACCTTTGTTTCATCTTCCGCCGACCACATGTTCCAGCCTCCACCAGGTACTGACCCTGCCTTGTTTTCCCCATACACCCGACCACGCAGCTTAGTCGCCCGATTTGCGTTGACCGGCGAGAAGGTACGCCTCGGACCCTGTACAGATTCCACTTTGCGGATAGCTTTTTCCACCGGCAATCGAGATTCCTGGGGCACAGAGGGAACGAGACGGCTTGATAAGGCAGTGTTCGCGCTAAAATCGCCTTCTCCCGGAGGAGGGGAGCCAAAATGCTTGAAGATCGTGCAGCGTTGGAGGTTGTCGTCAAGAGTGCCTATGAAGCAGGGCGGCGTGCTCTGGGATCTGGTGCTGTTGCCAACTACATTCCTGAACTCGCCAGTGCCAGCCCAGGATGGTTTGGCATCGCCGTACATCCACTGGGTGCAGAAGAGCCAGTGACTGCAGGCGATGCTGACATGGACTTCTCGTTGCAAAGTGTTTCCAAGATATTCTCACTCGCCTGTCTGCTGTCCGATGGTGATGAAGCGGTTTTTGACCGTGTGGGCGTAGAGCCGAGTGGTGATGCATTTCACTCCATTGTTCGACTGGAAGAAGAGCACGGCAAACCGCGCAATCCTCTTATCAACGCAGGTGCCATCGTGGTGTCGGGCCGTCTGCACGGTGCAACCGTCGAACAGAAGATCCTGCACTTTCAGAACTTTCTGCGAACCCTCTGCCCGAAGGGTGTATTCGAGGTCGACGAGGCTGTGTACCGATCCGAATGGCGCACCGGCTTTCGCAATCGTTCGCTCGCAAACTACATGCGGCACTTCGAAATCATCGACGACCCGATGGTGACCTGCGAAACCTATATTAGACAGTGCGCCATCCAGACGACCGCGACCGGCCTTGCACGCATGGGTTTGTTTCTGGCAAACGGGGGTTCCGACCCGCTGCTGAAACGCGCGATTCTGGATGCAAAGCAGAACCGCCAACTGCTCGCTATCATGCTCACCTGCGGTTTGTACGATGAGGTGGGAAAATTCGCCGTAGAAGTAGGTTTGCCGGCCAAGAGTGGGGTGAGTGGCGGGTTGCTCGCCATCGCGCCAGGACATTGTTCAATCGCTTGTTACGGACCCGCGCTTGGAGCGAAGGGTAATAGCGTGGCGGGGCTTGCTGCAGTGCGTACACTTGCGGACGAATTGGATCTGTCGATCTTTCAGTCAAGGAAGGACCCCGTCTGAGATGAGCCGCGCGCAGATCAATGGTCTGGCACCGCAACTACCAAACGGAGTCTTCGGCTGACCTGAGATGCCTCTTGGTCTTCCTTGCGTCCGACCAACTTGCGCGGCACCGAATTGACGCATCTTGAGTGGCTAGAGAAAAGGCGCCTCAGCGAGTGTCCGTCCTGGAAATGACGGCCGCTACCTGATCGATGCGTACTGTTGCGCTGAAAAACTCCATCCCCGTCAGTTCCGAGACCACCACGACCTCGGTGCCGACTGAAAACACCTTGCCTTCGAGATCTTTGCCGGAAACCAGGTGCACCTTGGCCAGCTTTCCTTTTTGAAGTTCCAGGGCAGCTTTGATGGATTCCGGCAGCGTTGAATCTTCTTGTGCGTAGGCTTTTGCAAGCAGCGTGAATTCGCTTGTCGCGAGCAACACGACCAATCCAAGCGTGGCGACGACAAGACCGGGTCGATTGGGCATCAGAATGCTCCTGAAAAATGAAGAATCGAGGGTGCAGGATAACCAAGCCTCACCTTGTTGCAACGGCTCCCTGGCATGCGGGACCAGCGTGTCCACCAAACCGTGGGATTGGTCGGACCTGCTTGAGAGACTTGTCAGACGTCATTCGGGATGCAACCCGGGAAGCCCGTCGATGCTGCGCATGTTCTTCTCGCGGCAGTATGAGGTCAGACCGGTGGACCCTTTTGTCTCGGTCCGGCGATCGAGCGCCTCGCGGCTCGCCCGTGAAGCGGCAATTCGGCACCGCGTAGCCGCATGAGTCGCTGACACGCGTGACCTTGACATGGATGAGTGCGCGCGCCGGCATGGCTGGGGAACTTGCCGTACACCCCTGCCAGAGCGCCGAGCCAGGTTCGCCGATACAGCCCTTGCCGTGGAAACGAACAATTTTTGGTGGGTCGCTCAAAGCGCGGAACATGAGCAGGATTCGGCCGTTCTCGCGAAGGTGCGCGACGGTTTCGATCCCACTGCCTGTCAGGTCGAGGTAAGCGACTTCGTGCGAGTCGAGTATGCGCAGGGTGTCCAAACCCTTCCGCGAACAGTTGATGTGTCCCTCACTCGACTAAAGGCGCTGTAGCGACAAAGAAGACGTGTTGTTGCGCAATCCGGTCCGACACAGCGGGTGTTATCTCGTCGTAGCGTTTGCCCATCGGGGTTTTGACTCCTGGTGAATGGCCCCTGATGAATGAAATGAAACTTTCCGTCCAGCAGTGACCGCTCGACAATGGAAGTGCCAACTATCCGCGCGAGGGGAGTGCTTGTCCCGGAGGTTATTCGCATCGGGAATGATCTGTCCAATTCTGCTTTCGCTCCCTATCGCGTCGACCAACAGGAGCACTGCCAACTCAAACGCTCGCTGGAGCGGACCGACGCCAAGACCGTGTGGGCACTGAAATTGCGTTAAGAGAAGCCCTGCATAAAGCGGCGGTCGCACCCAATTTTGCTAAGATCGACGCCGCAACCACTGGGAAGTTCCGACCATTCTTCAATCCCTCGCTGAGAATTTTGGCCATCTCTTCGGCCCGCTGCGGTTATTCACCAGCTATTTGTTCCTCGCCGGCCTGGGCGCTGCGTTGGCCGTTGTACTCACCTTCTGGGCACTACCGAAATTCTGGCACCTGTTACCCAAGGACCAGGGCCGCGCTCATGCCGTTGATGCCGATAAAAGTATCGGTAAACCGATGGGTGCCGGGGTCATCTTTGTGCCCGTCTTCAGCTTCGTGGCCTTGTTGGTCGTGCCGCTTCAGTGGCCATATCTGGTGGTAATCGCGTGTATGTTGGCGGCGATGTTCGTTGGCTTCCTCGACGACCGCACCCGCGGCGGGTGGAGCGAATATGCGCTTGGCGCGTGTGATTTGCTGATCAGCGTGACTGCAGCCATGGCGGTCTGTCATTTCAGCGGCTTTGATGTCTGGTTGCCGTTTGCCAAGAACCCGTTACACGTGGACACATGGTTGTTCGTCACGCTCGGCTCAGTGCTGATCTGGGTGACGATCAACTCGACCAATGCCACTGACGGCGTCGATGGACTATCCGGGAGCCTGTCAGCGATGGCATTGGTATTTCTTGGCGCGATCCTCTACGGCATCGTTGGCCATAAGGAAATCTCCGCCTACCTACTGGTTCCGCACTATGAGAGCGGGCCAGAGTGGTCGATGTTTGCGTTTGCGATGGTCGGCTGTCTCGCCGGCTATATCTGGTACAACTGCTACCCGAGCGTTGTATTGATGGGTGATGCAGGGTCGCGGCCGATCGGTTTGCTGATCGGCGTGCTGGTACTCGCCAGCGGCAACCCGTTTCTTGTAGTCGTCGTTGCGACCGTAGTGCTCGTGAACGGTGGCACGGGTTTGTTGAAGGTAGCATTGCTGCGTTTTTTCCGGATTCCGATCTTCCGCAACGTGCGTTACCCGCTGCACGACCACATGCGAAAAAATCTTGGCTGGTCCGGCACCCAGGTGCTGGTGCGGTTCATGCTGCTTCAGGCGATCGGTACGCCGCTGATGCTTATGCTGTTGCTGAAGCTGCGTTGAGGGGCTGCAGAATCCATCGCAAACCGGCAGACACCGACGAGTTCATGACACCGGGCAACCACCGCCCAGCGAATACGGATGCAACGACTCAAGGGTGAATCACCTTCGCAACGAGACGACGGGGTGATTGCTGAACATCGGAAAATCTGCCGACGTCAGTGCGGATGACATCAATGCTCGTCTGCCCGGCGAAAAATCGTTGTTTCAGATCATCCAGTGTCGCAAATCCACACAGCGCAAAACCGTCGTAGGCCGGACCAGACAAACACTCATCCACCGACAACTGGATGTACTGACTCATGTACGGATGGTGCAGCAGCGCAAGCGGACCATGCTGATGGTGCCAATGGTCATCCGCCTGAGCGTGCGACAGATCAGGGTGCCTGATCATGGCATGCAGTGATACCACGGTCATGGATCCGCCTTTGATTTCCCGGGGGATCGCGCGGTACGTACCCACTGCCATATCCGCAAGGCTTGCAGGATCAGTGCCTGGTCGACCATCCAGAGGCAGACGCATCAGCACGCGAAAAGGCAGAGATCCGGTGTCTTGCCGGTCATCGACGTAAATGATTCCCTGAAGTTGTCGCGCAAGTGCGCGGCTCTCATTGATGTTATTGGAGGTAACAATCAACTCGGGTCCAGACATCAGACGGCTCCTTACCTTAAGTGCGATGCGTCAATGCGATGGGGCGACGCGTAGATCCGGTGGCGGGAGATCGGTTGTCCGGTGCTCGGGGAAGGGGACATCCGGCAACGTGATCTTCGACGTCGTTTCATCGTCCACGGTAGCGAGATGCAGGAGGAAACTGCCGATACCGGCTGCACCCTGCATATAACCGGTCTGGGTTTCAACAAAATCCGGGCGGCTCCGGTGTTCGGCCTGTTGCCAGGCAAGTCCGACATACCCTTTCGCCGTGCTCTGCATGAGCTGCTTGGCGATTCGCTGCGCGAGTTCCCGGTACATCGCATCACCGGTTGCCCGGAGCAGATAACACGCATAATCACCAATGCCCGCATCACCGCAACACTGACCATAGTTCTGCCATAACCCGGGCGTGCGCCTCTCCGGTGCGCCCGTTGCGAGCAAGCCAGCGACATTGCCATGTAGCCACTGATTCCACGTTGGATCGCCAGTCAGGGTGTGCAACAAAAACATCAACCGGCCCGTACCAGCTGGCCCGTGGCAGACACCCAGATAAAAGAGGTCCGGTGGTTGTCGGTCTTCGGTATGACAGACGAGGTGGCCCGCACCACTCGGATAACTGCGCGACATAATGTATCTGCCTGCCTCTTCCGCCGCATGGAGGTATCGCCGTTCACCGGTTGCCTGACCCGTTCTCGCCAACAGGTAACCTACGCCTGCCGCACCGTGTGCAAAGTTTGGGGCGTTGAAGGTCCACGGCATGTCCGACATCACCTTCCATCGTTTGCCATCCGGCGTACTTTCGCCAACTTCCAGCAGCCGGTCGCAGATGCATCGAGCATGGTCCAATGCATCTGGATTGAGCCCGTGTTCATGCGCATACAGGCTCAGCAATCCGACACCCGCTGCGCCAACCGACAGATCGTGGATTTCCCGGTCACCTGTGTGTCCGGTGATATCCGAGAACGGCATCGGTTCGATCCAGCCCATGCCTGCGCCGAGGTTGCTCGCCTGGGCAAAAATCTGCAGGTAGACGGATTGCGCGAGAGTGCGGAAGGCCTGATCTCCTGTGGCGACGCTCAGCTGATCGAGTACAAAGACGTAACCGGGCCAGCCGCTGAAGAGACCAATGGTGAGGTGCTCACCGGCATCGAGTTTCTGCTGGAGGTAGTGACGCAGTTGATGGCCTGCTGAACGGGCTGTGGATAACCACGGTGATTCGCCCGTGGCACGGTGCAGTTCGAGGTAAAACAGAACGATACCCGCACTGCCATGGTACAGGGAGTGCATCGGGCGTCCGGGTTGCGCGGCATTGCGCTGCCACAGCGCACCGCTCGGGCCTTCGATCCGCTGCGACTCCAGGAACGAACCCACCTGCCTGGCGGCATCGAGATAGAGCCGATTCATTGGTGCGCTCGGAGAGTGAGGAGCATAAGCCGCTTCTTCCTGTATCGGGCGGAGTATGACGCGGCTGCATGGCGAAGAGGAAGCGCAGGTCTGGCCGGGAGTCGAGTTAACACCAGCGCCTGGGGTATGCCAAGTCCGAACGTTTACACCCGTTTCAACTGGTTCTGCGTTTGCCAATCTGCGAGACGGGATTGCCTCAGTTCACGCCCCTCGATGCAGCGTCAGTTTAGTACGACGATCCCGTTCAACACGGCCCTATTGGCGCTATATATGGTTCTATCCGGTTCCATCCGGCTTTATACGGAGGCGAATTGCAGGATCCACTTCTCGCCAGATTGCCCCGAAGGCACCCGTTGCAGGTATCAGGCCAGCACGGCAATCCAACTCGCCAGGACCAACCCGAACAACAACAGAAACACTCGCGCACAAGGCACAACGGGAGTGTTGTCCTCTCCCTGCCACCCTGGATTCAGCTTACGGTCGGCGAGTTCATTCGCTTTCGCTTGCGTACCCTGCAACGAGTGCATGGTCAGAGCCCTCTTCAATTCAGCCTGACCGCAGTCCGCGCACCGGTACAGGCGTCGGCAATCGTCCTACGGGTTATCCCAACCGTACGTAAGCCGTGGCATTACAGCGCCAAGAATTGCAGCCGCAAACTGCTGGTAACGTCACCTCAGGCATTGCACCCAAAAACCAGCCGTGCGTCTGTAGGATATTGGCTCTACTTTCAGTAATAAGCCGACAGTTCACCAAGGCTGATCGGTCAACCCTGGATGCGCCTGCCACAGTTGAACCTGCACGCCCGCCAAGATCCAATCGGGCGACGACGCAGACTGGTTGATTCTGGTTGTCCACGAGCCGCAACACTGAAAGTTTATTTGTTCGCGTGCCCTGAGGTCGGTGCGGTCCGGGAGGCTGACTGCTGGAATGGTGACGGGCGGATTACCGACCTCGACTCCTGAGCTCCGGCCCTCGGACCCAATCCAGGACGTTTGAGACCGGCAAATGTTGAGTCGGAAGTCTCGCCTGAAGCGCTTATTCAGACTGGCCCTGTGAGTGACATCCCTGTAAACGTACCCGGTTTCGTACCCGGTTTTTCAGTTCTCACACCAGTGCGCAAACTTTCGCATCCGTTCGAAGGGTAACGATCCAACCACTTCAAAAGCTGCCCGAGCGCTCGGCAACCAGCGCCTGACCCTGCCTCGGGTAACCTATGGGCCTGCCGGACTTGAGACTGAACTACTGTGCAGGTGGGAAGAACGGTCCATTTTTTCCCGATTTCTTGTTGCCCTGTTTTTTGGTGTGGGGGCCACCATGCGTCTCGAAATCGTGAAAAACTGTCCTCGCTCTCCCACCCGGCTCGTTACGATCGCTCAAGTCAGACAGACTCCTGGCACTGCGCAACTGTCTGGGTCAGCCCCCTGTTTCGATGCTGTCCAAGATGTCATCCTCGATTACCGTAGAGAGTGGAGAACCGTGAATCTAAGGCCCCAAGGCTTCTGTGAGCCATGATATCGTTCGAACAATCTCTTTCGGACCGATTTCGAACCCAGGTACGTCAGCATCCTGATCGGCTGGCCATCGAAGCCGCGGATCGCAGTCTCACGTATGCGGAGCTCGGCCGGGCGGTCAATACGGTGGCCAACGCGATCCTTCAACGAAGTTGTGGGCGCGCGCAACGCGTTGTTCTACTTGTAGATCAGGGAATCTCGGCCGTGATCGCGACGTTAGGCACGCTGAGCGCCGCCGCCGCGTATGTGCCCCTGGACCCGATGCTGCCTGCCACCCAGTTGCTTGATCTCCTGGGAAACGCCGATCCGACGCTCTTCATCGCAAACCATCATCACATGGCGCTGGCGCAAACCTTGCTGGTGGACCCGTCGCGACTCCTTTGCATCGAAGAGGTCGGGGGCGAATGCGATGCCTCCGAGCCCGCGGTCACAGTCTCGTCAGATTCGCTCGCGTACATCTATTACACCTCGGGGTCGACGGGAAAGCCGAAGGGCGTATTCGACAACCATCGCAACGTCCTGCACAACATCTGGCGCTACACGACAAATCTTCAAATCAGCATCGATGATCGCTTGACGTTGTTGCAGGCGCCGCATTTCAGTGGTGCGGTATCGAGCCTGTTTTGTGCGCTGCTCAACGGCGCAGCCTGTTTTCCCTACGATCTGAGGCGCGATGGACTCGAACCCGTGGGAGAGTGGCTGCGATCCTCGCGGATCACGATGTTTCACTCGGTGCCAGCGATCTTTCGCGAAGTCATTGCGGGCGGGGACTTTCCTGCACTACGGTGTGTGCGCCTTGAAGGCGATCGAGCCTCAGGCCGTGACATCGAGCTGTTTCGCCGGCACTGCCCGCCGGGCTCGCTGCTGGCGAATGGCTTGGGCGCCACCGAGTGCGGCCTGGTCAGACAATGGCGCATTCGTGCCGACACGCCGATTCCAGACGGGCCGATTCCGATCGGGGAACCCATCGCCGATATGGGGGTGCTGTTGCTGGGTGACGACCGACAACCGGTGCCCGTGGGAGAGGTCGGCGAGATTGCCGTTCGAAGTCGGTACCTTGCTCTTGGTTATTGGCGCCAGCCGGAACTCACCGCGACCAGGTTTCTGCAGGATGCAACGGACCCGGGTCTGCGCACGTACCTGACCGGCGATCTCGGATGCATGCTTTCGGGCGGACTGCTGCAATACCTAGGTCGAAAGGACTTCCTGTCCAAGATCCGCGGCCAGCGGGTCGACGTCGATGCGGTGGAGCGAGTACTGATGCTGGTGGCAGGGATACGAGAAGCAGTGGTGTCGATCAGGGTGGACGCTGACCGCGATCCGCTGCTCGTCGCCTACGTTGTGGCAGACACAGGTGTACAACTCCGCGCCGAGGTCATGCGCAAGCACGTTGCTGCCCGATTGCCCCTGCCGATGGTGCCGTCGGCGTGGGTCGTGTTGCCCAAGCTCCCACTGAACGTAAATTTGAAAGTCGACCGAGCTGCTCTGCCCGCACCAGAATCCGCGAACATGGCTGCCCATACCGCCTACGTAGCCCCGCGCGGACCGTTGGAACGGCAACTCGCGGAAATCTGGAGCGAGGTATTGGGCATCGAGCGCATCGGTGTCCACGAGGACTTGTTTGGTCTCGGCGCGGACTCGCTCGGCATCACCCGGATCCGCAACCGGTTGACTTCTGCATTGGCGCTCGAGTTGCCGATCGCCATGCTGTTCGACAAGCCGTCGATCGCCGAACTCGCCGACGAAATCGAGAAAACCACCGGGCGAGCCCATGAAGCGCTCTGAATCGGGCGCCGGCGTCGCACTGAGGTGGGCCGCCCGCCCGAGGTCGTAGTTGGGAGATCGCGGTGGCGATTTGAGGGCAACCACCACGCCCGGCTGCAATCACGTGGGGTACCGGGCAGCGAACTCACCTTGCGACGGAGGCTCAACCAGGTGGGCGAAACGCGTACGCCGATCTGCCGCCCAGCTTGCCAGTAGCGGCCTTGAATCGGCCTGCGAGGCTGTTGTCAGCCAGAGTCTTCAGGCGGCGGGTATCGAGGTTGACGATCATCCTCCGATGATCCCGGAAGCGGACCCTTCAGGCTCGTCTCACGTTGGAGCCACGACCCCCGCTTCAGACTCCTGTGTCATTGGCAAAGGCTGCGGATTGACAAACTTAAATCATGCGAGTTTTATGCGTTCTGCAGCACGCTACCAGAACCGGTTGGCCAGGTCAGTCTCGCCCAAATTTGACCTCTTGCGCGGAGTGACCCAAACAGACGATTCGTCCGGGCCACGGACCAGATGAACAACATGAACAAGATGAACAACATAAAGAAGCAGATGAGCCCGCGCGCAACACCCGGTCTTCCAAAATCTCCCACCGGCATCACCGGCCTGGATGAAATCACCGGTGGCGGTCTGCCGGCTGGGCGGCCGACGCTCGTCTGTGGGAGTGCGGGGTGCGGGAAGACGATGTTGGCCATTGAATTCCTGGTGCGCGGGGCGGTGGAGTTTGGCGAGCCAGGCGTGTTCTTGATGTTCGAGGAAAATGCCGCGGAGCTGACGGCCAATGTCCGCTCGCTGGGCTT
>Ga0105051_10004397_pt1 | contig 16354 bp, 20 predicted proteins | sample FRY02_FD_78383 | JGI IMG/M metagenome (GOLD analysis project Ga0105051, IMG submission 78383) | Freshwater microbial communities from Lake Fryxell liftoff mats and glacier meltwater in Antarctica - FRY-02 (megahit assembly) | ecosystem: Environmental > Aquatic > Freshwater > Ice > Glacier... | reverse complement strand
CTAACCCCATCCTAATATTAAGTCGTTTAAGGTTTACTATTAATAAGACTACTGAGAACAGGAAGTCGGGTCTGTAAATGTGTAGGGATTGATTCTGCCTTATGAATCACTTGCCCCGAAGAGACTGTTAAAACGTGGACAGGAGTTTTCAATTTCTTTGAAGCATCAATTAAATCAATACGTTGAAATCGATTGAAGTGCGTGTTTAGGTTTTTATATCCAGCACGAAACCTTTGCTCAATTTGATCTTCGCTTACAAAATGACCGCCATTTGCTACCCTAATTGCGACTCGCTCCTTTGCTTCTTCAACGCTATCTAAACATAGAAAAACCATATTCAGTTCAAATCCAAGGTTCTCGAATTTGTCAGGCCAATACATTGGCGTAGTATTAAAATTTGTTTCGTAGCAACAAAAACGACCATCAATCGCAGCCGATTCAAACAACTCGATTCGATGCTGTTCGGTCATATTCCGCGCCATTACCTCGCGAAATTCCGAATCTCGCATGCCATTGTAGCGAGTCCAAAACTCAAAATCGTCATCGTATGGAATGATTTCTTCTCCAGTAACGGCAGTCACCAGTCTCCTAGAAAAAGTAGATTTTCCTGAACCGTTACAGCCCGCTATAACTAAAAGCTTCGGCATTTTTCGTAGAAGCGTCTTGAGTTACAGAGATTGAATTTTTGTAAACTCTAACACTTTCAAAAACGCTTGGCATTTGAGATTCAAGAGCCTCAGAAATTGCTTTATGATCTGTTTGGGAAGCCGAATAATCTGCTTGACAGAATAACTCACCTATGGTTTCAGATTCCATGTTTGTTGAGCGAATTTTAAAAACCCTTTTTAACATTTTAACCATTTGCGAAAGTACCATTTTTTTCAATTGTGATTATACATCATACGTTTCCAAGTCAAATTAGGTTTCTATATGCTTAGAAAGCTACTAACTTGTTTGATTTCTCTACAATTGACTTTTAACTATTACGTAATACTTCAATAAATATTTTAAAGTCGGTTTTTGTTCAACCGCCTTTTCAACTATCGCCATGAGTTTCAAGAAAGGTGATTGACTAAACAGATATTTAGACTTGATTGACCTGAACGAGATGCTGGAATAAGCTAGCCTACCATACCGCGCGCGCGCAATATATACCCGACCAAATCGTCTGCCATACCTTATAAGGGGTTAAAAAATAGCGTAAAGAGTTAGAAATTAGCGAACTACGATACAGGGATTCTAATTAAAACCGTAAACCGCTAAAGGGTTCTATCATTCAACTGCTTTGGTGGAGGTCTTAAACTCCTAAGTAGGGGTTAGGCTCTCGGCCTCACCGAAGAAAAGACACGACATTAAAAAAGTCAAACGGTCTTGGGTCCCATCTGGTCAGTAAGTCGGGTGGGGGGTGTCTTGACTAAGAACTTAAATTGACAAATAGGGTAGTGTGATCTGCGTATGCCCGAACTCGGATCAGTAATCTATCTGAATGTCATACGTTTTCCCCTCTTCTCCATAGACCATTGTTGTTCCATCTTCGTCTAACTCGGCTGGGCTAATGTAATCACTATCCAAATAGCCTCCATTTTCAAAATAAATGGTTGTTACCTCGTTATCTTCAACCTCCACGTCTAAAGTGTAAGTGGCTGAATGCCCTGTTTCGGAGTTGTTGTAATAGACCGTTGCGGAATAGGTGTTGTCTTCAAAGCCTTGTTGCTCCTCTTCTTCCTCTTCAACCTCATAACTAGGTTCAGAAACGTAAGATTCTGATTCTGTTGTCTCAGATTCTTGTTCTTGGTTTTGATGTACTTCTCCACACGAATAAACGAACAGACTAAGGAAGAAGAAAATCTTTAATGGCTGTTTTTCCACTTCTCAAGAGATTTGATGCGTTGCTTTATTCGTTCTGACAAGCGTAAGTAAATGTCATTATCGGATTCAATTTCCAAGGCGAATTCGATGTGCTCTTGTGCTTCAAATAACAAGTAATCTAGTTTACGATTCATAAAAAAGTCTTTTTGTGATTGCTCAATATACCTGTCCAACTCGCATCTAGCCAAAATAGCAAACACACGTTTTTGGTTGTAATAGACGAGAAATTCACGCAGCTCTCTCTTTAAATCATAACCCACATCATAACTAAAAACGCGATCACTAACTGAGTTGTCAATTCTCCACTCAAATCCCCAAAACCAATAAGGTGCGTCAGTCTCGTCATCGTTTAACTCCCTAAGCAAGATCTCACTTGAATACTCATAGTATGGGTTTTGTGGTTTTGTCGGAGAAGATCTATGTAGGTATCCGCTAATTTCATTTCCACCCAATTTTTCCTGTAATTCTAAGGCTAATTGAAAGCACTTTTCTGCTTCGCTAATTTTCCCCTCAGCGCAGTAGATATAAGCAAGTAGTATTTGGTTCTCCACTAAAAGAGGGTTGAATTCAAAACTATTTTCTACATCTGTCCAACCCGAATAGTGATTGAATTCGAAATACTCCAACCATCCCAGTTGAAGCAGTGAAGGGGCAAAGTAAGGGTCATATTCAAGAACTTTTTGGTAGTTATCCTTGGCCTTCTTAATCTCCCCCTGCTTTCTATAAGCTTCAGCAATGGAAAAAATATTCTCAGCCCAAACAACTCTCCAATTTCCGCGTTCGTTCAATAAAGTGCAGTAGAAAACTTGCCTTAGAGTGTCCTTTTTGTCGAGACTTACAGCAAACCGTTGAACCTCAAAACGTCTATGTTCTAAATCATCCAGCATAGGCGGCTGCGCCACATAGTTTGCATACCAGACTTTACTAAGTTTCTGTGATGCACTATCGTATTCGTGAAAATGATTTACGTATTCATCGAAAGTCACCATTGCCTTGCAAGTATCTGCGATAACTTCATAAGCCTCTTCGAGATTCCCGCTTGAGGATTGACTATAGTAATACTTAGCAACTGAAACAGGGCTTGAGTTATCAACCCTCTCCCCGCAACTGATAAAAGCGCAAATACCCCAAATAACTAAGGCGTTTCTAGCCATGCTTGAAAAATCAATCTTCATGTCCGCATAAGGTTCTTCCATAGGTGTTCACAGCATCAGTTTTTGAAACGGCTTTGATCTCACTTTTGCAGTTCTTCAATGCAAAACAACTCTTATTCCCTATTGATTTTTAACTCTTCAAGTAGTTTAGAAACCTCTTTCTCAGCCTCTGCTCTCGCTTCCGCTCTTCGCTTTTGAGCCTCTATCATTGTTGACATTAGTTTTTCTATCTCTGTTTGATTTTCGTTTTTCATGTCGTATTAATCTTCATGTCCGCATAAGGTTCTTCCGTAGGTGTTCACGGCATCAGTTTTTGAAACGGCTTTGATCTCACTTTTGCAGTTCTTTAATGCAAAACATTCTTTGCTCAAATGGTATGCCTTGCTGCTCTTGCTATTGCAGATGTAAACGGTCGTATCGGATTGACCGAACGAAACGCTAAGGACACAAATAAGGGTGGTTAGAAATAGTGTCTTCATTTGCCGTCTATTTGGTTTTCAATTTACAATTTGGTTGGCATCTAACTGTACTACTGCTCAATATCAACTCTAATTCGCTTCGGAAACCTAACCTTTTGAAGAATCTTTCCTGCTCCACCAATCGGAATTACGGCCGTCAGCATTACTATGCCTCCAACTGTCGTGGTAATTGCACCAGCAATTCCTAGACCCAGTTGCTTTTTCGGGTCTGAGGTCAGTCCAGTACTTGCTAATAGCACACCACCAGCAAGATTTAGAAGCAAACCCACGACAAAGGTTCTTCTAGCGTTCAAAAGCTGATTACCAGCAAAGTTGATCTCCTTCTCAACAGGGGCAAAAGCTTCCAGATCGACATAAACACTTTTGGTGTTCAGTACCGTCTCAACCGTATTCGATTTTACAGAATCCGCTTTGGTAATGAGCGTATCTCTCATTGGCTGAACCTTCTTTGAGAGAATGGGGTTTCCTGAACCAATGTCCAACGCTGCTTCGAGGTCTAAGGCTGCACCTTCCTTGTCACCATTCAACTTCTTAGCCTGAGCACGCGTCTGATAAGCTTGAACGTAGTTCGGGTCTATTTCTATGGCTTTTGTGAAATCCTGTATGGCCAATTGGTATTTTTCCAAATTTGTGTTTACCAATCCCCGATTATAGTATGCCTTCGCAAAATCCGAATCAATCTCAATGGCCTTAGTGTAATCTTCCTTTGCTCCTATTAGGTTTTGATTGAATTTACTAAACTTGATATTCCCCCGAACAAAAAATGCTTCAGCATTACGAGGATTCAATTCTATGGCGAGGTCTAGATCTTTCAACGCCCCTCGATAGTTCTCATTATTATACTTTGCCACTCCCTGATTAAAATACTCGGTTGCGGATTGACCGAACGCGTACGAGCAAAACAATATTAGCGGCAATAGGATTCTTAGGTAGTTCATGGGTTTGATTACAGGTTCAGTTCTTCAACTTCCAATAAGTCCGATGGTTATAGTCTTTCGGAACAACGAGAAAAAAGCGCTTTTCCGATGCGGAAGGTGGTTCGTAAAGCGATCCGAAATTGTAATCCTGACCAACAGGTTTCCCGTTGAAGTGACTAGTCTCCATTTCCCTTACTTCAGAAGCTATGAACGAATTGGAAACAAATATTTCCTTGTCGAATGATTCGGTTAAGGATAGGGTAAGGAAATTCGTTAGTTCAATCGGTGTATTCTCAGCAAGTCGCTGCGTGAAAACGGGTGTCATTTTCACGGGTTTTGCATCGTTTGCCTCATCAGTTCTAACAGCATCCTTTGAAAGCACATAGTATTGATCCGCAATTCTAAACTGTGGTGAATACGTAATGGCCTTGGGCGAAAGGAAACTGATACGTTCTTTGCTGGTAACTATTGAATTGCTTACTGAGCCACCAACTGCCGCAGATACTGCAACGCCATTAGAACCTAATACAGCTGCGCCATAACTCTTGCCAAGTGAAACGGTGCTTACCTGCTTGTTATCATCCCAATAAGCGTTTGGAATGTTGTTGTTAACGAGGTTAGACCGCTTCCAGTCTATGTAAATGGGAACATTGAGTTTGTTCTGTATCTCAAACCAAAACGTACCTCTATCGCCCCAAAAATGATACGCAATACGGATTGTATCATTATCAAAAACATAATGTGTCTGATTGTCTTTGATGTTCGGGCTTGTCGGTTGCATATCTACAACTTGAACGGCTGTCCTGCATCCGAAAAACAAAACAGAGATGATTGATAGGCTTGTTGCAAAGAAAAGAGGTTTCATGTTTTTCGATTAAGAGAGCAATGTAATCCTTATTTAAAATTGCAAGGTTAGACCGATACCTGTAACGGGTGTTTGTTGAACGTTCGCGCCATTGAAGGATGAAGCGTTTATCAATGTAGGTTTAACAAGTAGAGCAGTGCCTGATTGGTTTAGACGAGACTTGAGTACACTTGCGTTTACAAGGCTACTTATTCCAGCCGCAAGCGTAGCTACAACAACAACGAATACTGCACCTGCCGCAATTGCCTGATTTCTAGCCTTGTTTTTAAGGTCGTTATCAGTTCGTGATTTCATTTTTATCATGCCGTCCGCAAAGGATATTGTCGTTGCAGCAAATCCTAAACTTCCAATTATTGTCCCCGCTATGCCTCCGCCCTTTAGTGTTCGATATTCCGTTTCAAGTTCTGTTATTTCCTTTTTACTGACCGCTTTCTCAGAATCGCTTTTTGACTGGTTCTCAGTAGCAAACACTTCTTTTCTTCCATTAGCATACTCCACCATATAAATCTTGGCTTTCGACAGGACATAAGACGGGTTATCCTGATTTAGCAATTTGTATTTCACATCGCTTTCAGAGACTTCGAACACATTTACCGTCATTGTGTCCCCGTTCATCAGGTACATTATATCCTGTGCGCTGCAAATTCCGAAGGTCAGGAGTGTAATTGCAATAGTTAAAAGTGGATTCTTCATGTTGCTTTTGTAATGGCGGGTCAACAAACGTACGATGAAAGTAGGTAATGAATAACAGTATCTGAACTATACGGCCGAAGCTATAAATTAGACCGATATATCAGTCTATTGGTCTGCCATAAGCTTCGGACTTTGCCGCTATGGCTAAAGTAAGGGATGAGGCTTATTTGCAGCGGTTCGGGTTCAAACATCCTGAGTATTATCCGCTCATACGCGATGCGGTGGAAGAATATCGTTTGCTGTTTATTGATTGGGTGGCAGGTTTTGACCAATGGAATTACATCATTGACCGTTGGGGATTGTTCAATCCGCCTGGAGTAGGGCCGCACGACAAAGACCCGGACGATGATATTCCCTTTGACCCGAATGACTTCTTCGACCTTTGAAACAAAAAACCCCTGTGCAACATGGTCGCACAGGGGTTTTGATGTTTTTAGGAATCTCAGGCTTACTTATACTTTGCGGCAAACTCTGTTTGCTTCACATAACGGTTGGCAGTAATAACGTCACCATTGGTGTATTTCATTTCGATGTATGCGTTTGAGAACTCATCCCAAACTCGGAACTCACCATGGCGCTTTCCGTTCGCATAGCTTAATTCAGCAGTTTTTAAACCGTCTTTAGTGAAGGTTTCCCATTTCCCTTCTGGAATTTCATTCTTATAGAATCCGGTTTCTTTTACCGCTCCGTTCTCATAGTAATTAGTAACGGCTACCAATTCGCCAACTTGAACATATTCGCTCTTCACCGACCCATTATCGTAACTGGTCTTTACCGTATTTTGCGCAAAGCAAGTTGAACTTGCTAAAACCACTAAACTCAACATCAACTTTTTCATGACCGTGTTCTTTTGTTAAACCAAAGTTACGATAAAATTATTTCTCTTAACATTTACGTAACATTTGAATAACGAATCAGCTACATTATTGTTTCAATCAAGTTCAAAAAGATGAAAAATTTAACATTGGAAAATGATTACCTGAATGTTACCATCAACACGTTAGGTGCAGAACTATGCGGTCTTGTGGATAAAAAAGACGGTGCAGAACATATGTGGTGTGCTGATCCGAAGTTCTGGCCACGCCATGCGCCCATTCTTTTTCCGTGCGTGGGGGAGTCAAAGGATGGAAGAATCAATATCCACGGGGCAGATTATCCCATGGGAAGACACGGGTTTGTTCGGTTTGAAGAATTCTCTGTTGTAGAGTACAGCGAGAGAAGAGTGGTTCTTGAGTTGAAGAACAATCAGGCCACACAACAGTATTTTCCGTTTGAATTTGCGTTCAGAGTTGGATATGAACTGGATGCCTCGAAACTGACCCAATCTTTTGAAGTTGTGAATACGGGCGATGTTGAAATTGGCTTTCAGTTGGGCGGACATCCCGCGTTTACGGTTCCGTTTTACAAAGGAGAAAAGTATGACGAATATGAAATTGTTTTCGAGTCGCCTCAGAACTTAGAACGTCATCTGCTTACTGACAAAGGGCTTTATAGTGGTGAAACACGTTCCTTTTTAAATAACGAAAATCGGTTCGGCCTTTTTTACGACCTTTTCAAGGAAGATGCCTTAGTCTTCAAGAGTATTGCCTCAAAGCAAGTTTGTATTCAACACAAGAATGGCGGCAAACGGCTTCAGGTTGATTTTGTAGGATTTCCTCATTTAGGAATTTGGTCTGTTTCTGGGGCAGATTATGTTTGCATTGAACCTTGGATTGGATGTGCAGACACGATTAATCAACCCAAAGAGTTCTTCGATAAGGATTCTATCGTTCGTCTGAAGCCGCAGAAATCGTTTCAGGCATCTTTTGCCATTTCGTTGGTGATTTAGGGCGAAGGGTTAGGTGTTTCCTCATCGGGTTTTTCACAATCAACAGATGTTGTTTGTTGCCCGTACGCTTTCATTTCCAAAAGCTTATAGGTCATATCAATAATAATTCCGTCAATATGTGTGGCTTTGCCATCTGCACCAACTGTAGTCCGTCCTCGCGAAAGCACGAATGTGGTCAATCCGTTCTTAAATAAGCGATATTCAGCCGAGTATTCGCCTGTTTTTAGCCCATCAATCAGCTGCTTTCTAACATGTTCTCTATCATCAGGATGAATTAAATGATAAAACTGCTCTGCCTCCAGTTCGTGCTTAAAACCCTCAAAAAGCTTGGCACATTGGTCGTCCCAAATCAATTTATTACTACCAATCGCCCAATGCCAAACCCCTATTTTTGCGGTGCTAAGTATAAGATCTCGTTGCACTGTTTTAGCCTCCAAGTCTCGTTGAACCATCACTTGCCTCGTCACGTCTTGAAGTGTTCCAATCAGTTTTAGGACGTTTCCTTCGTTGTCTGTAATCGGTCGGGCACGAGAAATGACGTGCTTTTCGATTTTGGATTCGAGAAGCATTCGGTAAGTCAGTTCGGGAATGAATACACCATCAATTTCATGACATGTTGGAATGTTCGGGTTCTCAATATCGTCTGGATGGATGGCTGCAAAAACATCATTGAGCTTGGCGTCAATCTTATCAGACTCGTATATCCGATACATCTCTTTAGACCACATTACATTTTCAGACCCGGATTCCCATTCCCAACTTCCAACTTGAGCCATCATTTGTGCCTCTTGCAGGGTAGCCTCACTTGCCCGCAACTTTGCTTCGCTCAATTGAAGTTCCAACTGAATCGAATAACGCTGCAATGCTTTTCTAATGGCCACTGGCAATCGCTTAAGAGTTGAGCGCAGCACATAATCTTCCATTCCGGCACCCAGTAGCTCAATGGCAATATCTTCGGAGAGGTCGAACGCCAGTAGTATAAATGGCACCGAAACATCTTGTTTGCGAGCAACCGACAGAAGTTTAACTGCGTTGGTTCCCGTAAGGCTGTAGGTGCTCAGAATAACGTCTGGTTTAAAAGCGGTAAGTTGGGCTTTAAAATCCCGTTGGTTTCTGACAATTTCAAAAACATAGTTAAAATCGCCACCCTCAAGTTCTCGCAACACGCCTTCTGTTTCGGCATGAAAATCTTCAACAATAATTATCCTGATTGGCTTCAAACTTTTGAGATTGTTGTGATAGATGAACCTTTAATACCTAATGGTGTTCAGAGTTTCGCATCACTCATTCGTTTCCCCTAATTTTAACCATAACTTATTAAACAACTACCTCATGAAATCAATTACACTAATTCTGCTGGCTTTTTTAAGCACTTCATTTACCGATATTGAACAGTTGAGCATTGGCGACAAGGCCCCTAAAACAGACCTGAAAATGGAATCTGTCAATGGCAAAAAAGCATCGCTTGCTGATTTGGCCAAAGAGAATGGCCTTTGTGTGATTTTTTCGTGCAACACATGCCCGTACGTTATTGGTTGGGAAGACCGCTACAACGAACTTGAGGCTATTTGCGCCAAGAACAAGGTTGGTTTTGTACTTGTGAATTCAAACGAAGCAAAACGCGATGGTGACGATAGCCTTGGCCAAATGAAAGAACACGCCAAGGAAAAAGGCTATGGAAAATACGCTTACGTAGTGGATGAAAACCATGTGGTTGCAGATGCTTTCGGGGCAACAAAAACGCCTGATGTTTTTCTTTTCAACGGAAAAATGGAGTTGGCCTACAAAGGTGCGATTGACGACAACATGAAGCAGAAAGACAGCGTAAAAGAGCCTTATTTGAAAAATGCTGTTGAGGCCATGGCTGCAGGAAAACCGATTAATCCGGGAGAAACTAAAGCCATTGGTTGCTCTATCAAAAGAACCTCGTAGAGACGCATTGCATGCGTCTTTCAACTCGAACACAAGCGAAATAAATAGATGGAGACGCACGCAATGCGTCTCTACAGACCCAATTCTTGGAGCTTTGCCTCCAGTTCACCTTCTTTAAAAGACCCTTCATGAAAATGGCGGGTCTTTTTTTGTGTATTGACGAAAATGGTAGCAGGAATGGCCCCGCTCCATTTTTCGCTTACTCGCGGAATCCATTCATTCGGATTGCCCTCGTCAAGCAGAAGAACCGCGCTCTTAATTTCTTTTTTGGCGATAAAGGGAATGACTTTCGATTCAAGATTTTCTACAAAATCCATCGTTACCAGCAGCACTTTGAATTTGGCAGCCGAATTATTGGCACCAAGCGTTTCAAAGAACGGAAGCTCTTTTACACACGGACCACACCATGTTGCCCAAAAGTTGACAACAAATGTTGTGTCTGCGCCATTTTCCAAACGTGATTCCAGCTGGTCTACATTTATCACAGGAACATTTTGAGCCTGAGAGTTTACACCTAAAAGAACCGCCACCAGCAAGAAAACAACCAAGTGCAGGCTACGCATTGGCAATGCGGTAATTTTCATAAAGCAGTCGGGTAATTCCATCAGAAAGGCCAAACTCAGGCACATAAATATCTTTGATTTTGGCCCGTTTGAGAATGGCTCTGAAAATCTCACAGGCGGGTACGATAACGTCAGCGCGGTCAGGGTTCAGACCTAGCTTGGAAATGCGGTCTTCGTAGCTCATCTCGCGTAGCATGATGTGCAGGTTCTTCAGTCGACCTCGCGACATCGGCAGTCTTCCGGGAATCTCAACCATCTTGTACATTTTATTGATGTTTCCACCAGAGCCGATGGCATCCAGATTTTCCAATCCGTTTGTATGTTTTTCAACCCAGTTCAGAAGTTTATCCCAGTATTCCGGCTCCACTTTATTGTTCAATAATCGAAGTGTTCCAATCCTGAATGAGCGGCTGGCAATAGGCTTGTTGTCGCTGAAAACAGTCAGCTCAGTGCTACCGCCACCCACATCGATGTAGAGATAGCTTCGGTCTTTCATCAGCTTTTCTTCAAAATGATTTGAGAAAATGATGTCGGCCTCCTTCTTTCCTTGGATGACTTCAATATCGAGACCAGCCTCTTCCGAGATACGTTCAACCAGTTCTTCGCCATTGGTGGCGTTTCGCATGGCGGATGTAGCGCAGGCTCGGAACGAAACCACATCATGAACTCCCAAAAGAAGACGGAAAGCACGCATGGTATCAACCAGTTTCGCACCTTTTACAGTTCCAATAACCCCGTCCGTAAACACATCTTCACCTAATCTGATAGGAACACGAATGAGTGATGATTTCTTGAAAACAGGCCCGTTTTCACTTTCAAAAACGTTGGTTATCAGTAGTCTAACGGCATTTGAACCGATGTCTATTGCTCCGAATTTCAGCACGTACCTTTCATTAAATTGAACGTTGGGTTTAAGCGGCTCAAGATACTCAATCTTTGAGAGGCGTTGTTCATTAATCCAGCTCTTTCGGTACTAATGAAAACAGTTTTTGCCCTTTGGTGGAGGTCACTTTCTCCCAATTATCCATCGGAAATTCTACTGCAAAAACACCACAGGTTGGAAGATTGAAAATCGTTTCTGATTGCAGGCGATTTATTAGACCAGTAAAACCTGGATTATGACCAAAAAACAGAACAGTTTCATGCTCATTTCCGATTTCTGAGATTACTTCAAGAAGTTCGCTTACCGATGCATCGTAGATGTTCGCTTCCGTTGCAATTTTATCGAGAGGATAGTCCATTTTGGTTGCAATGATGATAGCCGTATCAAGCGCTCGCACGGCTGGGCTGGTTAGGAAGAAACTTGGTTTAATGCCCAACCGAATAAGCTCATCTGCCACGCTGAAAGCGTTGTTCACGCCCCGTTGGTTAAGCGGTCGGAGATGATCCTTTAGTTCGGAATGCTCCCAACTTGATTTTCCGTGACGGATGATGATGAGTGTTTTCATTTATCCGAAAAATTAAGTACGTCTTTGCTTTCGTTCAAATACGTTTGGAGAGATGTCTTTGAGTCAGCCTCACTCAAATTAAGAAGATTGTTGAGTTCTTGATTTAATGCCACTGCATATTTGTCGGCAAGCGGCTTCTCAAAATACAACCTTCCTGTTCTGCGAATGAGAAAATCGGATAGGTCATTCACCATTTCGTTGTCTACGCAATAGCGGATTTCGGCCAGCAGAATAGCCAGCGTTCTGTCTTCTAGTTTGAGGTCGATAGAGGCAATAATCTCATGCGCATTGCTTCCGTATTTATGAAAGAGGCCATTGAGTTGTGGTTCGGTCAGTTCCGTTTGGCCAACCTCAGCCAAAAATGCCTTAAAGCTGTGATAAAGACCTCCAGAAAGCTTTCTATTGGAAGATCGGGAAAGCGTAAATGACCTTTTTTCTTCCACCTCAAGTTGCCTAAAAGCGAGGTCGACCGTGCGCTCGGCCATCTTGCGATAACCGGTCAGTTTTCCGCCTGCAATACTTATTAATCCGTGTTCAGAAATGAAGATTTCATCCTTTCGAGAAAGTTCAGATGGCGACTTTCCGTCTTCGTGGATAAGTGGTCGCAAACCTGCCCAAGTTGATTGGATATCTGCTTGTGTCAGCGGCTCAATATCAAAAGCGTTATTCGTAGCATTCAGCACATAATCAACGTCTTCTTGCGATACGTGTGGCCGCTCGATATTCTCAGTGTAATTGGTGTCGGTGGTGCCAACGTAGGTCGCACCATCCCGTGGAATGGCAAAAATCATTCTGCCATCTGGCACATCAAAATAAACCGCTTGTCGCAGCGGAAACCGTGCATGTTCAAAAACGAGATGAATTCCTTTTGTGAGATGCAGTCGCTTGCCCTTCACTACTTGGTCTTTTGAACGAACAGTATCAACCCACGGACCGGCTGCGTTGATGGTGCGTTTTGCCTTTATCTCGAACGTATCTCCGTTTCTCAGGTCTTTCACTTTGGCGCCACCAATATGTTTTGTCCTGTAAATGAACTCCTCAAATTCACAATAATTCAGCAGCACAGCCCCATCTTCAGTGGCTGTTTTTGCCACCTCAATTACCAATCGGGCATCATCGCTGCGATATTCCGAATAGATTACGCCAGCTTCAAGACCTTCCTTTTTCAGCAGCGGCTCTCGTTTGAGCGTTTCCTTGCGGTCAAGTACAGATCTGCGTTCGCTCCGCTTCACTCCAGCCAACCAATCGTAGGTGTAAATACCTACAGATGCCGAAGTCTTGCCAAACGAACCGCCATCCGTGATTGGTAGCAGCATTTTTTCAGGAATTACCAAATGTGGGGCGTTATGGTAAACGGTTTTGCGCTCGTGGCCCACCTCGCGCACCAGCGCAAATTCTAGCTGCTTCAAATAGCGAAGACCTCCGTGAATGAGTTTGGTGCTTCGGCTGCTGGTTCCTGCAGCAAAATCCTGCTTTTCTACCAGCGCCACTTTCAATCCGCGACCTGCTGCATCAAGTGCAATTCCTACGCCTGTGATTCCTCCTCCGATAACGAGAATATCAAACGTCTCGTTTTGGAGTTCTTGGATGGTTTTAGAACGGTTTTTGGAAGAGAACATGAATCGAATTTCTAGCCGCGAAGTTAGTAGTTCGTTCGCTTTGGCTTGAAGCTAAAACATGAAAGAACTGTTATTGTTTGAACAAACCAGAAGCAGGCTCAAGACTAATATTCTCGTCACCTTCTTGATAAGGCAAATACGTGATTATGAACTGAAACATCTCGTCCGTGGTTTTCATGTCGCGACTCAAAGGTTCTACCACCGTTCTTGGTGGGTCGTAAGGATTATTCGGGTTGTCAAGCGTATTGTCATAGATCCCTTCGACATGAATAATTGAGCCTTTCGGAATCTTCAGCATTTGATGAAATGTGTAGAAATACTGCCATCTAAAATCCCATTTCGGAATGGAAATGAGTGGTATTTTCTCTCCACTTGGTGTAGTTGCCCATGCTTTGAAACTCCGTCCAATCAAGTGCATATGCGGATTGATGGTAAGCAGCGAAACATCTTGCGGAACGGTGAAATTGGTTTCAACCTTTATTACTGTGTCGGGCGGCACGACCAATGGCGGCACAATTTTAGAAACTCCGAATGTGCCCAGAATCCATTCTTTTACTGGACGTTTAGGTGGTCCATTGGCATAAAAAACATTGAAATACGATTGATCATACGCATCAACAGGCGAAGGCCCGTAGTGCATATTCATGATGAGGAAAGCGGCTTTTCGTGAAACGGCATAGCTCCCAATTCCTTCGGGGTAAATAGCAGGCAGTACGCCCGGCAGGTAATTGCTGATAGACGGAGTGAGGGTTGGAAACGTGCCATCATCATTTGCAAGAGCAAGTGTTTTGTAAGTTTCGTTGGCGGCCACGTTTACATCGGTTACCACGTGTTTTCCTTCAAAAACAGCTTTCTTTTTGTCGAACTCGTAATTGAGCAAATGACCGTTCATGTGATGCACGAGTTCTCGGTTTCCGGGTACAAATTCAATCAGGCGAATAAAGGTATCGTGCGGAATTTCAAAGGGCACTTTTATCGCCATAAACTTGTCGAGGTTGTTTCCTTCAAGTAAGATGGAATCGCGGAATGGCACAACCAAATCGGGCTTTCCAAACATGGAACTTTCTGCAAAATGAGGAGGTTCGGGAGCTGCGCCTTCGCCTTCCAATTTACCGTCAGCTACCCATTTGGCGAGCATGGCAATCTGCTGGTCGGTGAGGAAACGCTCGCCCACAAACGAGCGATAATGAGGGTCGGCAGGCCAAGGCGGCATGTAGCGATCTGCCGTTACATCACGAATCATTTTGGCTCGTTTTGCTACATCGCGGTACTCAATCATCTGAAATGGTGCGCCACCATTTGGCCGATGGCAAGGCGAACAATTCTGATGGATGATGGGAGCCACATGCTCGTTGAACGTGACTTTTTGGGGGAGGTTGAAATCCTGCTTTTGGAGTTGACCGCAGGATGAGAAAAGTAGTATGAAGAGTAGCAATCTCCCCCAACCCCTCGTGAAAAGGGCATTCCCTAGGAAGTGGCAGATCAGCATTAAAACCGCATTTTTCCAACTCACCCCCGTTCTCCGCATAGCGGAGAACTTCCCCCTCTCTTGAAAGAGAGGGGGTAATTGCCTTGGCGATTGGGGGTGAGTTAAAACAGAGTTGTCCAAACGCAGTTGAACTGGCCTATTTCCAATGCCTGTAGCTGCTTGACCCTTCATTCAATCACGCAGCCAACAGGTTTGGTATGCATGGGGTGGATGGATTTTTCATCGCGCCAAGCAAACAGGGCATTTTTTAAATAATGGTCGCTGACCTCCAGTTTCTTTTTGCCAAGCTCATTTACCCAGTTGTCAATCTTTCCGGAGTAAAGAATTTTTGAGTTTGAATTCAACACAAAAACTTCGGGTGTAACAGTGGCCGAAAGGGCGTTTGCCAACTCGTTATCAGCATCAAACAACAAGTCAAAACCAAGGTCGTATTTGAGTTGGAAGGCCCGAACCTCCTTTGGGGAATACCATTCCTTTGAAAAGATGCCGTAGAACTTCAAACTGTCCGAAGCGAATGCGGTTTCCAACTGGCGCATGGCAAGCGTGTAATTGATGCAAAGTGGGCATTCGGGCGATAGGAAATAGACGACAGTGAGCGCGTTTGTGCTTGGGTCGATGTGTGTTTCGGTATTGTTCAGATCAGCGAGCGCAATACTTTGAATGTTTGGCTTGTTTCCGCAGGCAGAAAGGAATAGGAAGGAAACGAAGATGAATGACCGCATGGGGTCAAAGGTGAAAAGATTGGGGGAAAAACCCAGTTTTTGTCACACGGACAGACGGTTCGATTTCGTTTGTCATTCCGAGGTTGAGCCTGCCCTGAGCTTAGCCGAAGGGAGGAATCTTTGTGCAGGAAAGAAGAGATGCTTCCTTCGTCAGCATGACAACGGACGGCAAACCCCTACAGGTTATTCAACCTCCAAGCGTATTCATAGAACGAATATTTGGGGTTGAGTTTGACCTTTTTCAGCAGATATTTCTGGATGAATGGAATCACTTTGTCTTTGCCGCCAAAATCGGCTGCGTACCAATCGAAAATCTGAGAAACCTTGGCATTTGGGCCTTCAAAACGGATAAAGGTGGGGTCGTTAATCACCTTGCGTGTTTGGCTCTCAATCTGAGATTCGAGTTCCGTTCCAGTGTAGGCAAAAGAAGCCAACTTTGGACAACCAACAGCGGCACAAACAAGCACGAAATGCAAGCGTGCATCTGGGAATTGGGTTGCTAGTTTTACTTTCTCCAAGTCGTTCAATGTAGTTTTTGAACCACGCAGATTGAAGGTTTGCTTATCAAAGAAACCATCAATTTTCAGCGGGCCTTCAACGGGATAATTCTCTACAATTCCTTGAATTACAAATAGGTTGTAGGCATTGATAAGGAAGGCTTTTTCCTCCTCAGCTTGGTAGGTTGGGGCATTGCCGATTTGCTTCAGCAACGCGTTAAGTGCAGCAGGATTCTTTTTGATGGCGGCATAATCTACAAGGCCATCTTTCACATTCTT
>Ga0105051_10004385_pt1 | contig 16376 bp, 18 predicted proteins | sample FRY02_FD_78383 | JGI IMG/M metagenome (GOLD analysis project Ga0105051, IMG submission 78383) | Freshwater microbial communities from Lake Fryxell liftoff mats and glacier meltwater in Antarctica - FRY-02 (megahit assembly) | ecosystem: Environmental > Aquatic > Freshwater > Ice > Glacier... | reverse complement strand
GCAACGAATCGTTGGATCACTTGGCCTTCAACAGGGGTGACCGGCGGCAGGATCAACAAAGACCCAGATATGAACAATGAAAAGAACCACATTGCCCATGATGTGGACGCGAGTACGACTAACTAACTCATTCCTGCAGCCGAAAGCCTCGAACGCAACTGCAACACAGCTTTAGTGTGAATCTGAGAGATCCGACTTTCCGTGACGCCTAATGCTTCTCCAATTTCTGAAAGCGTCAAGCCATCTTCGTAATACAGAATCAAAATTGCTTGTTCGCGTTCTGGCAATCGAGTTATCTCTGAACGCATCGCTTCACGTAGTTCGCCGTCTTCCATCGCGCGCCCAGGTTGATACTGCGCATCGGCTGGGGCTGCGTCCATTGCAACATGATCCAAAGGCCCAACCGAACCGGCAGCGATATCTGTCAGCCACTTTTCAAGTTCTGCAACTGAGATGTCCAACTCTGCTGCAATTTCCTCATCATTCGGTGTGCGACCAAGAGAGTGCTCCAATGTTGCAATTGCGTCTTGCACTGACCGAGAACGAGAACGAACTAAACGTGGTACCCAATCAAGCACGCGCAGACCGTCAAGTATTGCTCCTCTGATTCGAGGAATTGCATAGGTTTCAAATTTGGCGCCGAGAGTTGGATCAAACTTGTCAATCGCGTTCATCAAACCGAACACTCCAGCACTAACTAGGTCCCCCGTGTCAACTGAGCGCGGCAAACCGGCAGACAAACGACCTGCAACGAACTTCACTAACGAGGCGTAATGAACAACTAACCAGTCACGCGCAGTTGACTCTTCAGAGCTATGCCAAGCTTCCCAGGCAGTGTCTATGGAATAGCGAAGTTGACGGGCATTCATGTTGATCTATCAGTTACGAACGGGGATGTGACTCAGCGTATGCAACACGAAGGCGTTCTTTGCTCACATGGGTATAACGCTGCGTCGTTGATGCGTCGCTATGACCGAGAAGTTCTTGAATAGACCTCGTGTCGGCTCCATTATCCATGAGATGTGTGGCAAACGAATGGCGTAGCGCGTGAGGGTGTGATCCGCCAACGATTCCGGACCGCTCGCACGCTTCATCGAGTAACCGGGCAATATCACGACGACCCACGGGGTTGCCGCGCGCAGACAACATGAGAGATGATCCCGAATTCTCCGAAACTACTTCTGATCTCAACGAAAACCATCGTTGCAGTGAATCGATTGCCGGGTCACTTAGTGGAACGATCCGTTCTTTTGATCCCTTTCCCATAACTCGAATGGTGCTGTGATCCGATGAAACACTCTGCAATGTCAATGTCACAACTTCAGAGACACGAAGTCCTGACCCATACAAAATCTCTAACACTGCTCGATCTCGAGCACGACGCCATTGCGGAGCATCAGGGTCCTCTGTTGTCAACAATGTCACCACCGTTGCCTCATCAAGCGGGCGTGGTAGGCGACCTTTAATTTTTGGCGTGTGCAATGCATCGGCAGGATTCGCTGATGTCATCTCTTGACGTATTGCCCAGTTGAAATAACGACGCAAAGATGCAATTCGTCGGGCGATAGTACGCGAAGTTACGCCTCTTTCATGCAGTACAGATAGATACTCACGAAGATGTTCTTTACCCAGTTCTTGTGGACCAAGATGCATATTCGAGTCCATCAACCACTCCACAAATAATTCGATATCTCGACGATACGCCGACCGAGTGTTTGCGGCAGTTGCAGTAAGAGAGTCTTCAAATTCAGTGATGGACCATAGTTTGAGACGTGTATCTCGCACGTTGCAACGCCCCTTAAGACTGTGCCCGGTGTTTCCACGCACAGACTGCACATGGCACGGTGCACAGTCAGAGGTGTGGGCAAGACAAACACCATGCACTGGATGTGTCCTAGAGATTTTGCTACGTGATGATGGATGAGTTCTCAAGTACCACGAGAAATAAGAACTCACTGTGCTCATTCGTTGTTCAACTGTCTCAACGGAATATCCCACGGATTCCAATTCTTCGGCATGTTTCTGCACAGTGATGAGACTGATTGATTCAGGGTCGGCGCAGCCCAATGCCTGCATACGAGAGAAAAACAGAACCAGATCGGCGAGTCGCGATGATCGAGTGGGTTCTGCCACACGCAAAGATTTCACATAACGCGTAAGTTCAAACTCAGTCAGTGGCACCAAGTGACTACGTTGCGTTGCCGTTGAACCCATGTCTCAACGGTAGCCCTCGGTGCTGTGCGCTTGGTGCTACGCCAAAAGCGCCTCCCACCAGCCGTCAGATTGACAGACCCATCCCTTGGCCTCAAGGCGACCAAGGGTGACTGCAGTTGCCACCACTGCATGCCCTGACAACAGTGCTAATTCATCGAGGGTGACGGGACGACGACCCATCAAGACAAGCAGTGCATACTCCTTGGGCTCCGGACGAAGACGAGGATCAATCCATTGCACCGCACGACGATGATCGAGCCCAAGCGCCATGAGCACATCTTGGGCGCAGGTCACAGGTCCACAACCATCGCGTAGTAACTCATTAGTTCCCTCATTTGTTCCGAGGCCAGGCGCACCAGGAACCGCCATAACAGTGACATCACGTTTCATTGCTTCACGCACCGTAATCATTGATCCACCCGTGTACCGCGATTCAACTACGACCAAAACTTCAGATAGTGCAGCAATAATTCGATTCCGCATGGGAAACCGATACGCCTCTGGTGGTGTTCCAGGAGGGGCTTCAGTAATTAACACTCCGCGATGTCCAATCTCTTTCCAAATCTTTTCGTGTTCAGGCGGATACACAATGTCGAGTCCCGATGCAACGACTGCAGCAGGAGAAGATGCCTGCTTCCCACTTGCCTCCAAGGCTCCAACATGTGACTCAACATCAATTCCTCGCGCAAGACCAGAAACAACACATACTGACTCAGAAGCGAGATCACGTCCCAATGTGCGCGCAAAGTGCCGTCCAAAGCGTGTTGCTCCACGTGTACCAATCATGCCAACGCGCCGATTTGCAAGCACACCAAGATGGCCCTGCACAAACAACACTGCAGGTGCATCGGGATCCATCATCAACACAGAAGGAAATTCGACGTCATGCCGAGTCACCACTGTGATGCCTGCTTGGGCACATCGTGACATCATTTCTTGGGGCAACAACGACGATGCTCCAGACCATGTGCGCCACACATCATCACCTATTCCGGCGAGGGGACGATGTCCGGATTGCAACATTGTCCACACATCGCGGGGTTGGCCAAGATCAATCAGACGACGTAGTCGGCGTGGCGTCTGCATCGGCAAAGCAGCTAGCGCAGCAGCACATATCCATTGTGCATCAGAATCATTCGCGAATAGTCCCGACTCTGACATCAGAAATATTCTTTTGCATGAGACAGCGACACCCGCATTGACATTGCTGCTTCTACCCAGTCAACATCGATGATCCCAGTGTTCCCCTGAAGGTCGGCAATGGTTCTAGCGACCCGCCGAATTCGGTGGTAGCCACGGCCCGTCAACTTGCCCTCGTCAAGGCATCTACGTAACCATCCCATCGCCTCGTCAGACAAGGGCGCGACATCGTCAAGCATCTCTGGAGAAATCGCAGCATTACTGCACCCTTGACGTTGACGACTTAGCGAGTGAACTCGCGCCACTCGCTCTCCAATTTCAGCACTGCTTTCACTCGGGGCAACACTTGTCAACTCTTGTGTGGACGGCTTAGTTAGAACAACTCGCACATCAAATCGATCAAGTAGTGGACCACTAAAGCGACGCAGGTACCGCTGACGATCACTTGGAGTGCAACGACACTGCCCTGGACCGCCTCCACCGCACGGACATGGGTTTGTGGCTGCCACCAACAAACATCGCGCTGGCATTGTGACAGTGGAATGCGACCGTGAGATTGTGACAACTCCCTCTTCAAGTGGTTGACGCAAAGAATCAAGTACCGACGGGGCAAACTCTCCCATCTCATCTAAAAAAAGAACTCCATGAGATGCCAAAGTCATCTCCCCTGGGCGGATGTGATGGGACCCTCCCCCAACCATTGCTCCGATTGAAACAGAGTGATGAGGAGCGCGAAATGGTGGCGACGATGCAACTCCCGATGATGTCGCAAGACCTGCTGCGCTGCGCACCATTGCACACGTAAATGCTTCATCATCGGTGAGTCGTGGCAACAATCCGGGCAACCGCCGAGCAAGCATCGATTTGCCCGCACCAGGTGGCCCAATCATCAACAGATGATGGAGCCCCGCCGCTGCTACTTCTACTGCAACTCTTGCAGCAGCCTGACCACGAACGTCAGACATGTCTGGCACAGCATCACAATGAACAACTGGTTCCACTAATTGAATATCTGGCCAAGCGCTTCCATCTCCAAGAACTGCGACTAAATCAGTCAGAGTGTGAATCGGTCGAAGATGCGGCGCTCGAGCAAGGGCTGCTTCATCAACGGCACTTGCAGCGATGACCACACTATTGTCGGCAACGCATGCAACAAGCGGTGCCATTCCCGGAGTTGGCCGCAGTGAACCATCAAGACCAAGTTCTGCGATAAATGCAAAATCATCAACGGCCTCTTGAGGTATCACTCCTTGTGCAACGAGCAACCCAACAGCAATAGCAAGATCCATTCCTGCACCACCTCGGCGCTCAGCATTTCCTGCCAGATTGATCGTCACACGGCGTTGAGGCCATTCAAGTCCACTTGATAACAGGGCGGCTCGAACGCGATCCCGTGATTCTCGACAACCTTCGTCGGGCAAGCCCACAACCGTAAACCCAGGCAGACCGTTGCCAACATGCGCTTCAACCGTAATTGGCGCCCCACGAGTGCCAAGAAGCGTCGCTGATTTCACTGCTGCGTACATATGCAGTCCCCTTTGGCTGATTGTCTGAAATAATCAATGGGATGTGTACGCGCCGAACAATCTCTGTGGCATCGGCAATCACCCTTATGTTGGCTCTCGCCTCGTGCAGTTCTCCAGAGCGCACGGGCACAAGTTTTTGTGGTCAACTCGCTAAGGAACTACCAACGATTAGCCTACGGATGACTACTCCAGCCCAGGTGAGAGCAACTGTCAACAGTTACGAACGCCTTACAGAGCGAGCTCCCTTGAATATCGAATCCGACATCAAGGTATTCACCGCTCTTCTTCGCGTTGCATCATCTGTTAATCCCTCTGACAAAGAGGCACTCCAACAACTTGCAAACAGTTCTTACGCGGCCAATCAGTCTGCTCTCGCCGTGCGCAAATGGGTCAAGGACACGTGTGCTGTTGATATCTCGACGGGACTAAACATCACCCCGCCACGGATTGCGACGACAACTACAACGTCTGTATCGACGAGCGTGCCGCCATCATCTGTTCCCTAGATAGCTAGTTAGCGAATCTCGCCGCGGCGCACGATCACTTTGTCGACAAGCCCATACTCCTGTGCACCAACGGCTGTAAACCAGCGGTCGCGTTCTGAGTCTGCTTGAATCTCTTCAAGTGAGCGGCCAGAGTGTTGTGCAATTAGTTCTGCCAGGCGCAACTTAGTGAAACGTAGTTGTTCAGCCTGAATAGCAATATCTGCTGCTTGTCCACGCAAACCAGCAAGTGGTTGATGCATCATGACCCGAGCATTTGGAAGCGAGAAACGCTTGCCCGGTGCACCAGCTGTAAGCAGAAACTGCCCCATTGATGCGGCAAGGCCCATACATACTGTTGCGACGTTACAGCTCACAAACTGCATGGTGTCGTAGATAGCCATACCTGCTGTAACTGAACCACCAGGGCTGTTGATATACAACCAGATATCTGCTTCTGGATCTTCGCCTTCGAGATAGAGCAATTGTGCACAAATCTGGTTGGCCATATCGTCGTTCACATCGGTGCCCAACATGATGACCCTATTTTTCAACAAGCGGGTGAAGATGTCCGTACGAGAATCCATACCGGCTTCAGCCATAACTGGGGACATGTCGGTTTGGATATTAGGAAGGCTGTTACTGCTCATAATGGTGACAGGCTATCTGCTCAGGGGTAACCTAGAACGAGCAACTCCACTAAAAACCACAGCGATTCGTTCATCATCACCGATGTGGTGACGCATCTCTAACACTCCAGCAAGCCCAGCTGCACCAGTTGGACTGACATTGATTGAAGTCGCAGTTGTGGCTAGTTCCCATGCACGAATAATATTTTCTTCAGAGGCGACTACTGGCCAACCTCCTGTGTCGGTCATCGAATCCACGACTCCAATCCAGTCGTATGTTTCATCATCAAGAATTCCGTCAGCGAGCGAAGACGGTTCCACTTCCCACGGCCACATGATGTCGCCCCACCGCGATCCCGCATTTCGCGTGCCACCTGTGGCCAGAGCACGATCCCATGCCCTCGACAATGGGGCGCACCCTGCAGCCTGCACTGCATGCAGTCGCGGATGGATTCCCACTTGATTCATTGATTCACCAACACATGACGCCAATGCTCCTCCACCTACCTGAATAAAAATTCGGTCCATCGGAATCTCAGTTGCTGTCAGCATCTCCCACCCAATTGTGCGTCCACCATCTAGGCACCATGCGTTTTCTGTTCCTTGCACCCCAAATGCGAGTGAACCATTGGCTACAGATTCACGAAACCGATGCACACAAGGGTCTCCAGGTTGATCACTATCGAGACGCGGACACACACGCACATCTGCACCCAGTGCTGTCAGTGTTGTCATAACAGATGGTTCCACGGCTACAGGCACAAAGACCGTAATTGGCCATTGCACAGCTGCTGCCAAAGTTGATGCAGCAATAGATGCATTGCCACAAGAAGCAATTGCTAACGACGGACGGCTATTCAGTGTCCATGGTGCACGACCAGCCACTTCAATCATTAATAAATGCAACAACTCTGTAAATAAATGACGAGCCTTGTGTGAGCCAGCCACGTTACGTGTCTCATCTTTCACCCATATGCCACCGTTGTCCATGAAGTCAAGCGCATCCGACAATGCATCTTCACGCACGAACGGAGTCACCAAAAACCCAACACCATACACTCGCGCAATCGCTTCGTCTGTTTTTTCAATGACATCAATTCGTTGTTGATCCGACAATCCAAGTCCAGCACCTAACGCATCAACTGCCAGATAGCGACGATAAGCCACGAATGGGTTCGAGTGTTCAACGGGACGAAATGGTTCTAGTTCTGATTCAAATCGAAAAACATGATGTCGATCCGTAGACGATGAATGAGGACACGTCCATGTAAACGGTGTTGAAATATCCACTCGTGTTCCACAGACAGTACATCTGAGTCCTACTACGACAGTGTGTGCCGAGGCACTAGACATCGGTGTTACTTCGAGGCCTTGGCCACGCGTGAGTTGAACTCGTTTATAAGCGAGTCCCACACAGGGATATAACTACGAACCGAGCGCCAGAATGTCTGCGAGCGGCGCGCTTCAAAAACGGCTAGAGGTGTTCCTTGTTGTTCTACCCACGTGTAGTACCCCAAGTTAAAAATGCGATTTCTGTCTCGTTCTGTGCAATCAATCATACTGTCAGTACTCACAGAACCAAGATGCTCGCCGAATACTTCAGCAGCATCAGTTGTTGTGAAATCATCCTTGAATCTGCCCGCAATGGTCTTAGCGCGCTCACTTGGATACAACTCACTACCATCTGTTGCAATAGTGATGATCGCATCATCTGCGCCATAGTTCAGTAACTTTGCCGTTTTTATAGCAGCAAGAACATTACAGATTGATGAGAAACCAAAATGCGTGAGAGCTTCTAGAAGCTCTGGAGTGGCTGAATGACGCTCGGCCAGGTACTTGTGCCCTGCTGGGGTGTTGAAAAGAACATCGAGTTCATCAGTTGCTTTATCTGACACACCAACGACAACATCAGTGTTCATGATATTTTGAATGAGCGGAATGTGTTTATCGCCAATCCCTTGAATATTGTGTTCGCCAAAACCATTTTCCAACATCGTTGGACATTCCAACGCTTCAACTGCCACAACTTTCGTGCCGTAAATGTCCTTCAATCGATCACCGGCTGCGATGGTCCCACCAGAACCAGTTGCTGCGGTAAACGCAGCAAGCCGAATTGAGGAATGCCCATTGGTTTTTACATGCTCGAATACATGAGCAAGTGCTCGACCAGTCACTTCGTAATGTCCTGCATGATTTCCAAACTCACAGAACTGATTAAGAATAAAGTTGCCGGGGTCTTTGGCCATCTCATTGCAAGCGTCGTAAATTTCTTTTACATTGCTTTCTGTTCCAGGAGTACGCACGATGTCGGATGGGTCCTCAACCCATGCGTCAAGCCAATCAAATCGTTCCTTCGACATTCCTGCTGGCAACACAGCGACGCCGCGAGAACCCATCAGGCGACTGATTGCAATTCCTCCACGGGCGTAGTTGCCAGTAGATGGCCACACAGCACGATGGCGAGTGGGGTCGAACTGGCCAGTAACAACGCGCGGGACAAAACAGGAATACGCAGCCAGTACCTTGTGCGCACTGATCATTGGAAAACGGTTACCGAACACAACAATGATGGGCGATGCAACACCAGTGAGTGACGAAGGCAACACAACATGGTCAGGCACTGAGACAAGATCCCCCGCCATATTGTTGTACCAATGAACTCTGAAGAGATTTCGGGGATCTGCGGCATTCTTGTCGACACCGTGGGTGATATCTCGAGGGATGCTCTGGGGCTGGGCTAGCTCGCCAAATGTGGGCAGAACTATCTTTTGTTCAGCGAAGCGTTTAATGCTGTTTTCCAACGATCCAGGGTCAAGAACAGTGCCCGCAAGACCCAACTGTTCAGTGAGAACTGTCGAATCAAGAGCAATCTCTAGGGGAGTATTGGCTGTGGTAGTCATGTCCCTAGTGTGCCACCTTCATCGGTGCACCACCATCTCTCATTTGAGCGATACCCTGCAGGGGTCGCCGGTGTAGCCCAATTGGCAGAGGCAGCAGGTTTAGGTCCTGCGTGTTGGGGGTTCGAGTCCCTTCACCGGCACAAATGCATATTTCAGGACTTTCTACTCCGTGCCCGATTATCGATCTCGACATCATGAGATCGAATATTACGGCAATGGCTGCAGTCCATCCAGGTGATCGGTTACGACCGCATGTAAAAGCGCATAAGTGCACATCAATTGCTGGCGAACAATTGGCCAGTGGACATCATTCTTTTACCTGTGCTACTCCGCGTGAAGTTCTGGGACTCATCAAGACTGGTATCGGAACAGACATACTTCTTGCCAACGAGACCGTCGATCCGCAGCGTTTAAAAACGCTTGCTCAGGCTCAAGACTTCGCTCTCATCACTGTGGCGGTTGATTCCCTCGACACAATTGCCGCAGCAAAATCTGCTGGAATCAAGAATGTTCTGATTGATGTCAATGTTGGACTTGCCCGTTGTGGCTGTTCGCCAACAGATGCTGGTCGACTTGCCGATGCGTGTCGCGCAGCAGGAATGACAGTGCGCGGCGTGATGGGATATGAAGGTCACCTGATGATGGTGACAGACCGTGTCGAAAAGCGAGAAAAAGTGCTTGAGTCAATGTCACTCTTAGCAATCGCTCATCAACAAGTGGGCGGAAACATTGTGTCTGCTGGTGGCACGGGAACATACGATATGTTCGCTGACACAACTGTAAACGAAGTGCAAGCGGGCAGTTACGCCCTCATGGATTCCCAGTATGCCCAACTGCACAACCAGTTTGCCCAGTCGTTATGGATTGTTGGCACCGTTATCTCTACGAGTGCATCGTGGGCGGTTATTGATGTCGGATTGAAGTCGCTCGGCATGGACCATGGCAACCCAACGATCGATGACTATTCGGTGTGGTTCTGCTCCGACGAGCACACCACCATTGCTCCTCATGAGGGATCTGCAATGCCAGCAATCGGCGACCAGATCAGAGTTACTCCTGCACATATTGACCCAACAATGGCGTTGCACGAGCGGGCCTATGTTGTGCGCAACGACACCGTAGTTGACGAATGGAACATCGACTTGCGTGGTTGGTAATAGCCAGCAGCCTAATTATTGAGTGTTCCTACAATGCGCGCCATCAGATCTGGCAACTGGCGTATCGCACGGCCTCTATGAGAGATCGCATCTTTTTCTTGTGCAGTCATTTCTGCAAACGTACGGCCATCACCCTCGTTTGGAATAAATACCGAGTCATACCCGAATCCAGAACTACCGCGTTCTGTCTCTGCAATCACGCCTTCGCATATCCCCGAAACCAAATAAAAATCACCAGCAGGTGACATCACAGCAACGACCGTACGAAATTTGGCACCCCGCTGTGTTGCGCCCTGCATTCGGACAAGCAACAATGATCTGTTCTTGACATCATCTGCCTCCTCACCCGCGAATCGTGCGCTCCTTACGCCTGGATCACCGTTGAGTGCTTCCACTTCTAAGCCGGTGTCATCTGCAACAGCCCACTCACTGGTATGAATTGCAACAGCGTTGGCTTTGACTATGGCATTGCCCTCCAATGTTGGAGCGTCTTCATCGATGTCGCCAAGATCATCTGGCCGAGGCACAAGAATGATCGACGTTGGCATCAATCGGGCAATCTCTTCCACCTTGTGCGCATTGGCGCTCGCACATACCAAACGCACAGCCATAGTTAGCGAGTAATAGGTCGTGACATTGGAGCTTCAGACAAAAGGCCAGACTGAAGATCAAATAAGCGATTTATTCCATGGTCTGCTAATTGCAACAGATCATCAAGTTGTCCACGAGAAAACGCCATGCCTTCTGCTGTGCCTTGCACTTCAACAAACCGTGGCTCTCCCCCGTTGACAGCACGCAGCATCACAACGTTCATGTCAACTTCAGCCGCCGAATCTTCAATGTACGGCAGATCAAGAACGGGAACCCCGTTGTGCACACCAACTGAAATAGCAGCACACAACGAATGCAAAGGGTGTTCAGTAATGACGCCATTTTGTACGAGTCGAGTCAGTGCATCATGTAGTGCCAAATACCCACCGCAAATACTTGCAGTTCTCGTACCACCATCTGCTTGCAGTACGTCACAATCGACAACTACTTGACGCTCGCCAAGAGCCCTCATGTCACATGTGGCACGCAAAGAGCGACCGATTAGGCGCTGAATTTCTACTGTTCGTCCACTTTGCTTGCCCTTGGCAGCTTCGCGCTCAACCCGCTCAGGAGATGAACCAGGAAGCATCGAATACTCCGCAGTGACCCAACCTTTGTTTGAACCCTTCATCCATCGCGGCACATCTTCATCGATGGATGCTGTACACAACACTTGAGTACGCCCGAAAGTAACAAGCACCGAACCAGCAGCCATTTCCGTGAAGTCACGTTGAAATGAAATAGGTCGTAGTTGATCGGAAGTTCTTCCATCTGGTCGTGTCATTGCTTTTCCTTTGTTGAGCTCTTGCGCACTTATTGTACGGAACGATTCCATTGGCTCGCCGAGGAAAGTTCTGGACCCAACAATCGTCGCCCAAAATCTGCGAACCATTCCACATCGCCAGATGATAAGAACTGACGAGATCCCACACGGGAGGAATCATTTCCTAATTGCGAATCCCTGACAAGTTGTGCAACCGCAAACGCAGTTTCGTCGGCACTAGAGACCAGTACCACCTGTGGACCCATCACCTCGCTGATCACTCGCGACAAATACGGATAATGAGTACACCCAAGCAACAATGCATCAATACCAGCGTTCACCAACGGATCCAGTAGTCGTTCTGCAAGCAGCATTACATCGTCACCACTCGTTTGGCCTCGTTCAACAAATTCGACAAATCCAGGACAAGCAGTCGCTACTAATTCCAATGTTGAGTCAACGTCGCTGAGAGCGCGCTGATACGCGCCAGATGAAATAGTGCCGACCGTACCAATTACCCCAACTTTGCCAATCTTCGTTGCTTGGGCCAATGCACGAGCCCCTGGTTCGACAACGCTCACAACAGGAACGGGAAGTTCTTTTGATAATTCCTTAAATGCAGCAGCTGAAGCCGTATTACACGCAACAACGATAATTTTTGCATCAAAATCACGCACAAGACTCCACGCCAATTCACGCGCAAACTCACGCACTTGCTCTGCGGGTCTTGGCCCATACGGATACCGCCCCGTGTCACCGATATATACAAGATCCTCATGTGGCATCACATCAATTACCGCACGGGCAACTGTGAGTCCACCAAACCCGGAATCAAACATTCCAATTGGTCGACTATCGGTCACAGACATTTCTTCAGGCTAGGCGTAATGTGACTCCTGATGTTGACCGCCACACTTCTTGCCCTTGCGGCAGCGGTGTTACACGCTGCCTGGAATCTGTGGGTGAAACAAAGCGATCAACCATGGATATCGCTGTGGGGTCAAATGACAATGGCAGCAGTGATTTCTATTGTTGTTATTACAGCCAATGGCGGTGTTGATCATCCAGCATGGAAACAGGCCATCCTCAGTGGCTTGATTCATACGGTGTATGTCATTGCATTAGCTCGCGCGTACACGCTTGGTGATTTCTCAGTCACCTATCCCATCGCTCGTGGTACGGGTGCACTCTTAGCAGCAATAGGTGGTGTTCTTTTCCTGAACGATCATCTCTCGATACTGATGGTGCTTGGAATCTGTGTCAGTGCAGTCGGAATTCTTATTCTTGCTGGACCAGCAAATAATGCTCATGTCTATGCTGCCCTCGTGGTCGCTGTGACCATTGGGTTGTACTCCAATGTCGATTCATCAGGTTCGCGCACCATGGGCGGCAACTTCTATCCATTTCTCATCTTCATCACATGTTCTATCGGTCTCACCACATACGGAATCGTCACCAGCCGTGGTCCCACCATGCTTGCAGCAATGCGAACGACATGGCCGAGGTTCACCCTTGCCGGCGTGGCATCACTTCTCACGTATTGGATGGTTCTACGTGCAGTGCAAACAGCGCCTGTTGGATATGTGACTGCACTTCGTGAATCAAGTGTGGTGATTGTTGCTTTTGTCGGTACACACGTCTTAAAAGAATCCGATAAAAAGCGCAAAATAATTGCTGCGTTCGTAGTTCTTGCTGGTCTCGTTGTCTTAGTGATTGGCCGCTAAGACTTCACAACAAACTAGAAGTAGATAATCTTTTCTGCGTTTGCTTCTGCAACATCAAGATCAGCGGTGTACGCACCAGTAGACAAATACTTCCATCCACCATCACACACGATGAAAACAATTGTTCCTTCTTCAATTTCACTTGCCACTTTGACTGCACCTGCGAGCGATGCGCCTGACGAAATACCGGCAAAAATGCCGCATTCTTGAACAAGACGACGAGTCCACTCGAGGGATTCACGCGGACGAACAACACGCCTACGATCAAGCAACTCACGACCATGCCAGTTCTCGAACACAGGCGGAATATAACCATCTTCTATGTTGCGAAGTCCTTCAACTATTTCACCAAGTGGCGGCTCAACTGCAATCAATCTGATGTCAGGATTTTGTTCTTTAAGAAACGTACCAACACCCATCAGAGTTCCACTAGTTCCAAGTCCTGCAACAAAATGAGTTATTTCTGGGCAGTCACGCCATATTTCTGGCCCGGTGCCTTCATAATGCGCCCGAGGATTCGCATCGTTTGCATATTGATACAGGAAGCACCATTCAGGATTCTCTGCAGCTAATGCTTGGGCGCGCTTAACTGCACCGTTCGATCCTTCTTCACCGGGCGTCAAAATAATTTCAGCACCAAACACTTCGAGCATCTGTCGTCGTTCAATGCTGACCGAAGCTGGCATCAAAATAGTGATCGGATACCCCTTCATCTTTGCAATCGCAGCAAGTGCAATACCTGTGTTGCCAGAAGACGGTTCAACAATGCGTTGTCCTGGAACCAAACGACCACTGCGCTCGGCATCTTCGATCATTGCTTTGGCTATGCGGTCTTTGACAGATCCAAACGGATTCTGCATCTCCAACTTGGCAACAATACGCACATTGGGATTGGGCGATAACACCGACACATCAACCATTGGCGTATTACCAATTAGATCTAAAGAACTCTGAAGAACGAAAACGGATCCACCATTACGGCGAACATCTGCAATTGACATGACTCGCCCTTTCTGTGGTGGCTGTGCCTAGAGATCCAACCCAATACTGGGCTTGGTCTATTCCCGATAATTCCAATCAGAATTGTAACCCTTTAGAACCCAACTGTCACCCCTAGATCCACAAATCACATTGGAACGATGGTCACCTCGGAGATTTGGCCATCAACGAGGCGATAGCTGCGGGTCTCTGGTGCCCCCCGTTTGAGACTCACAATTAGATAATGCCACCCAGGGTCAGGTGCTTGAGCAACATCTGTCGGGCTTGGATACGGCTCGGTATGGGTATGGCTATGCATCACCCCGATGACCTCAAAACCCTCTGCTTCGCCCGACATCTCTGCACGCAGATGCTCTGTCGGGTCGATGGTGTAAAGCTTGGCACTATGAGCCACATTGGTACAGGCCACAAATCGGGCAACGCGACTGTTGACTCGATCACCAATCAGCAAGCCACAGGCTTCTTCTGGAAAGCAGTGGAACGCATGCGCTGCCATAGCGCGCAGTGCTCCTGAGGGGATCAATAATTTTTCAACGGACATCCATGCGAAGGCTAGCGGTACGATGCGTTACCCATTATGGCTCAGGTACCAAACACCACATTGGCGAGTAATCGCAAGGCACGCCACGACTACGAGATTCTCGATGTCGTTGAGGCGGGCATTGTGCTGCTCGGAAGCGAGGTAAAAAGCTTGCGCGATGGCCAGGTCCAACTTGTTGACGCCTACGCCCGTATTTTGGACGGCGAGATGTGGCTCGATGGTGTGCACATTGCGCCTTATAAATTCGCCGTTGGAGTTGGCGCCCACGACCCAAGTCGACCGCGCAAACTATTGCTTCATCGATCAGAGATCATTCGCTTACACGATCGGGTCGCACGCGAACGCCTAGCCCTTATTCCACTCGCACTAAATATGGTTGACGGAAAAGTAAAAGTAGAACTTGCCCTTGCCCGCGGAAGGCGCAAAGGCGACAAGCGCCAAGCACTTGCAGAAAAAGACGTGAAAATGGAAATGCAACGCGCACTAGGCCGACAACGCAAAGGCATGGAATAGACAAACAGTAGCATGCTTCAAGCATGCTACTGTTTGTCCATGGCCGCCCTTCAAGTTAAAAACGTTCCAGAAAAGTTGCATCAACTTTTGCGCATAAGAGCAGAAGAACTTCACTGCACAATTGGTGATGTCATCCTCGACGCTCTAGAGCGAGATCTCAATCGACCAAGAATGACCGATTGGCTATCGCACCTTGATTCACTCCCAAAAACCAAATCATCGCGCTCCACATCAGTTCAAGAGATCAAGAAATCCAGAAACAGGTGAAGACCGTTGACACATCTGTCATGGTTGACATGCTCATCGTTCCGCAATTTATAAAAAAGCATTTTGATCTACTGAATGATCAACTGATTGCGCCCCACCTTCTCATTTCTGAAGTTCTCAATGTTCTGAAACGCCACGAGCTTTCGAAATCGCTCTCTCGTTCAGACACCAACTCACTCGCTGCCGCTTTCGCCCAAGCCCCGATCGATTTCATCCCCTCAGAGACCTTACGAAACGATATTTGGGCGATGAGTCAGAATCTAAGTCCATACGACGCGATGTATGTGTCGGTTGCCAAATTGACCCAAACAGCTCTTCTCACCAGAGACAAACGAATGGCAAAAGCAGCCCAAAAGTATTGCGAGGTGTTGATGCTATAAAGCCTGTAGCCATTGGCTCACCGTTGCCCTACACTGATCTCAACATATACAAATCATGGGGCTGACCGGTTTCGACACCAGTTTCGTTGTTCGTACGTGCGACCCGAGTTTCTCAGACTCGTAAAACGGGGAAACAAAAATAATTGGTAACGACCAATTTGCTCTCGCAGCCTAATTTTTAGGTTGTAGAGAGACACCGTGAGCAGCAATGCCGCACGGGGCCAGTTCATCGCAGCCCGGCAACAGAAGCGGTGGATGACAGCGAGAAAGAATGCTGACGTTGGGAAAGACCAGTGACCTGTTGGAAAGACGACACGCGGTTCACTCTCGGGTGAACAATCGACTCGTCGGTGGTGTTGCGTGAGCGCTAGAACGGGAATGGTCGTATCACTGGCGAATGGCAGCTGATGGACGGGAGTTCGATTCTCCCCAGCTCCACTTTTTTGTGATGTCTTGAGACATCTGGGTCTGCTGATTCGGAGTGGGAATCTTGGAGGCTCCGAGAAACCCGGTGATGTCATTACGACTTCCACCACCTGTGCGACCTTTG
>Ga0105051_10004384_pt1 | contig 16380 bp, 18 predicted proteins | sample FRY02_FD_78383 | JGI IMG/M metagenome (GOLD analysis project Ga0105051, IMG submission 78383) | Freshwater microbial communities from Lake Fryxell liftoff mats and glacier meltwater in Antarctica - FRY-02 (megahit assembly) | ecosystem: Environmental > Aquatic > Freshwater > Ice > Glacier... | reverse complement strand
TATGCCTACTGGAACCGTACATGTGCGCTAGGAACCGGCGGTGCCCCCACGCCCAACGGCTTCATAGGAACAGCACAAGAATTTATGGTGCGTGCGCTCAATGGACGTGCGGTAGCCAACTTTACCAATGCCATGCGTGTGGCGGGCAACAACACTCAGTTTCATAAGCAATCAGGAGACGACCACCGCATGTGGTTTAGCGTAGAAAATGCAGATGTATACAACGAGATACTCATTGGTCTGCTATCAGATGCCACAGATGGCGAAGACAGACTCTACGATGGTGTAAAAATCAAGGGCAATCCGAACGTATCGCTAGCTGCAGTTGATGCCGGAACAGAATACGCCATCATGGCATTTCCGCCACCATTGGCAGAAAAATCGGTTCCACTTATGTTAGAAATAGCAGCAGACGACACCTACACCTTTATGGCAAATACCATGGAGAACTTTGCAGGCTACGCGGTCTATTTTGAAGATGTGCAGAACAACACGGTAGTAGAAGTAGAAGAGGGGCAGCCAATAAATGTCAACCTGCTTGCAGGAACATACACCAATAGGTTCTACCTCAACTTCGTTCCTCATTCAACTACAGGCATCAACGAAGCCGAAAGCACAGAAATCCGTGCCTATGTGGTTAATGGTCAGATAACCATTATCAATTCAGGAGAGTCTGCGCAAGCATCTGTAGAAGTCCTAGACATGAACGGAAGATTAGTGCTAAACACTGCCCTTCGTTTAGAAACAGGCAGTAACAGCAAATCTTCTGTTGAGACCCTTGCCACAGGAGTTTACGTACTACGGGTTACAACGGGCAGAGAAGCATTCGTTCACAAATTTGTAAAGCACTGATAGATCATGAGATTATTGAAAACAATACTTCCGATAGTAGCAATCGCCTTATTGTCCACTACTTCTTTGTGGGCGCAAAGTCCACCGCCAAGTGCACCGCCCGCTGCTGGAGCTCCAATTGATGGGTTTAGTGCCTTACTGTTGGCGGCAGGGGTGGGTTATGGAATCCGGAAAATGAAAAAGCAGCAGGCCTGATTTGATTTGTGTAGACGTATTGAAAGGCCGCAACTGTGTTGCGGCCTTTTTTATTCTGTCGGTTTTACTTCTTTTTTGAGGTTAAATCTATAGGCTACACGTTTGAGTTGACCATGTTCAGCTCTTGAAAGGTCCAAACCTGAAACCTTCCCTATCTTTGCGGCTCCAAAACCATCTATTATGACGGGAAATATAGAAGTAATGAGCCCTGCGGGGTCTTTCGATTCGATGATGGCAGCCATCCAAGGTGGTGCCGATTCGGTCTATTTTGGCATTGAGCAGTTGAATATGCGTGCGAGAGCTGCAAACAACTTCACGTTCGAAGACTTGGAGAAGATTGCCGAAATCTGCCATCCAAAAGGAGTGAAGACATACTTGACGCTCAACACCATTATCTACGACCACGATTTATCGTTGATGAAGCGGATTGTAGATGGCGTGAAAAAAGCTGGCATAACCGCAATTATTGCTTCTGACCAAGCGGTTATTAACTACGCGGCCAAGATTAAGGTAGAAGTACACATCAGCACCCAGACCAACGTCACCAACCTAGAAACCGTGGAGTTCTTCTCTCATTTTGCGGATGTAATGGTCACTTCACGCGAGCTGAGCCTAAAACAAGTGAAAGACATTACCAAAGGCATTGAGCGAGAAGATATGCGTGGTCCTTCTGGAGAGTTGATTCGTATTGAAATCTTCGCGCATGGTGCCTTGTGCATGGCTGTTTCGGGTAAGTGTTATTTGAGCTTGCATACCAACAATTCATCTGCAAATAGAGGTGCCTGCGTACAGAATTGCAGAAGAAAATACACCGTTACGGATGAAGAAGGAAATCAATTGGAGATTGATAATGAACACATCATGTCTCCAAAAGACCTTTGTACCATTGGTTTCTTAGACCAAGTGATGGATTCGGGAGTTACTGTTCTCAAAATTGAAGGAAGAGGAAGAGCACCAGAATATGTGAAGGAAGTGACCCAATGCTACAAAGAGGCGGTACTTTCTATTCAGGATGGAACGTACACCAAGGAGAAAATTAAGGGTTGGGACGAGCGTTTAGCTACTGTTTACAACCGTGGTTTCTGGGATGGATATTACCTAGGAAAGGAACTAGGAGAGTGGAGTGAGGGACATGGTTCGCAAGCCACCACCAAGAAGAAATATGTTGGAAAAGGAGTCAAATACTTCCCGAAAATCAATGTGGCTGAATTCCTGATGGAATCCCATTCATTGAAAGTGGGCGACAAAATTTTGGTCACTGGCCCAACAACAGGCGTAGTGGAAAAGATTATCTCCGAATTGCGCGTTGATAATGTAAGCGTGGATGTGGTAGAGAAAGGCGTAAGCTTCTCCATTCCTATTGATGAGATCATTCGTCCTTCCGATAAACTCTACCGTGTAGAGCCTGCATGATTCGTATTACCCAGCAAAGAGATAAATGCATTGGCTGTAACTACTGCGTTGAGGTGGCTCTGCAACGCTGGCGCATGAGTAAAAAAGACGGCAAGTGTACCCTTATCGGTGCTAAGGAAAAGCGCGGTTTCCATTCGGTAATTGTGGGCGATGATGAGTTGGAAGAAAGCCTCGAAGCCGTGAAAGTCTGCCCAGTGAAGATTATTAAGGTAGAGAAGGTTTAGGTTTAGGCGTAAGTCTCTTTGTTCAATTAAGAGACTCCTCGCGCACTCGGAGTGACAAACGGTCTCAGCGTTCTCTGCGTCATCTTAGCGGTTAAACCCGGAGCTGCTCGTGCTAATCCAGTTTACCCTGAGTTTTTATCGAATGGAAGTATAGCGACTAATCAGCTTTTATCAGTCCAATCAGTTAAATCTGTGTTCCATCACGAAGCATCCATGAAAATCTAAAATCGTCATTCTCAATTCGAACTTCATTTTCAAATAGCCCCCATTCCCAACAGCACAGAAAGGACTAGAATCATAATAGCGACTGTCCACTGCACAAAATCGAGCGTTACCTTCTTCAACAGTTTCTGACCGAAGTAAGCACCTAAGAAGGCCGAAAGCACAGCCGTTACCAGAATAGGCAAGTTTTCCTGCACGTTTATTTCTTTCATGCGTGCGAAATAAAGTCCCAAACGTGTGATGTCGATAAAACTCGCAATGATAATTCCTGTGGCAATGAATACCTCTTTACTCAATCCATAACGGATAAGAAATGCGCTGCGCAATGCGCCTTGGTGTCCGCTCAATCCACCAAAGAAACCACTGATTACACCTCCCATCATCAACTTATTTTTCTTGAACTCCATCTTCTTAAAAGCAGGAATGATTTCAAAAAGGGCGAAGAAAGCCATGAGAACAGCAACAACTAGGTTTACCGTAAAAACCTCCATCTGATACCCAAACAGTTCGTAGACGTAAATAGGTTTGCTCACAGAAAAGCGAAGCAGGAGCGTGGCCCCAGCAATGGCTCCTAGAATTGCTGGCCCTCCGAAGCGAAGTACCACTCCCCAATTGGCTTTCAGTCCCACCAATCCCATCTTAAAGAGATTATTGAGTAGGTGTACAATTCCTGTTAAGGCAATGGCCACCTCAATCGGAAAGAACAGCATGAAGGCGGGTGTGAGAATCGTTCCTAGTCCGAAACCTGAGAAGAAGGTGAGCAGGGAGGCAAAAGCCGCCACAAATGCTATGATGAAGTATTCCACTACTACGAAATTATGAATTGATAATTATGAATTAAAAATGAGTCGCCACATCCAGTTTTCCAAATCCTCCAGCTTCGGGGTTCATCCTGAGTGATTTTGCTTTTTTCCTGCAAAGCCTCCGTCCTTATCAACGAATCAACTTCTTCTTCCGCTGTTTCCACATGTGGCCATACAGCTTTGGGAAAAATACGAAGTAGGATAACGCAACGCCAACTAAGGCCAAATTGATAACATTAATTTCAAATAACCGCCATTCCCAAAAGGTGTACATCACCATAAATTCTCCGGTAACTCCCATTGGATAGAGAAAAAGGAAAAACGTGTAACGGGAAAAGGAGATAGACTTAATTGGATGATTGAATATTTCTGTTAGATAATAGAGCGCACGTATGATCTCGGTCACGCTCCAGGCAATCGTTATTAGCGCAAATCCTGAGTGGATGTTGAGCTGAAAAAGGAGTTCCAACGGAATCCAATTCAGAAGAAAAACGATGAGCAACCGGGAGAACACTTGCATCGTGGTCAGTAACCAATTTGCTCCTGCAAGACCAAGCATCGCATTCATAATCTCAAACGCGGCTAGTCCCTGCGCAATGGTTAGAAGCAGTAATCCGTGCTCATCTATAGCAAGACCATGTATCAGCGCATGGGCAAAGAAAACCGCCCACGCTACCAGCGTAAGAACATTAAAAATGATGAGCCAGGTTCGTTTCATAGCTTGAAATTAGCAAATTGGTGAATTAGCAGATGGGGAAATGGCACATCTGCTAACTTCCTCCTTATCCCATTTGCTAATTATCTCATTATCAAATCACTTCCTCCTAATAATCCCAGCCCAGCCGCCACCTTCAGCCATCGAAATGATGTATTTCATGCTAGAATTGACACTTTCTTCCTTGAAGTATTCGTAGTTGGTGCCGTCTGCACGTGTGTTTTCGCCATCTCGCCAAAGTTCCATTTCAAACTGACCGTTTCCAAGAAACGACAAATCCATGCTGATGGTTTGACCAAGAGAACCTGTCATACCACCAATAAACCATTCACCTCCTTTTCTACGGGCAACCAAAATATGCTCCGCCATCTTCGCGTCTAGCACAACGGTCTCATCCCATGTAGTAGGAACAGCACTCAGAAACTTCATACACTCAGGTTCCTTTTCGTATGCCGTTGGCGCATCGGCCAGCATTTGCAACGGACTTTCAAATACTACATATTTGGCCAGTTCGTGGCAACGCGTGCCTTGACTTTTCGGGTGCTTGAAACTCATACTGTGCTTCTTTGGGTTGCTGATGTTCTTCATAGCTCCGGGTGTATAATCCATTGGGCCTGCCAACATCCGAGTAAAAGGAAGTGTCACATCGTGGTCAACCGTCAGAGCGCTGCTCCATTTGTTCCATTCCAGACCACGCACGCCTTCGTAGGTAAGCACGTTCGGATAGGTGCGCTGTAACCCTTTCGGGCAATGGCTTCCGTGAAAGTCTACTAACATCAATCGGTTGGCGGCTTCTTGCGCCACCCGTTCGTAGAATTGTGTCATTACTTGATCGCTGCGCATCATGAAATCAACCTTTATTCCAGCCACGCCCCAATCGGAGAACTGCTGGAAGGCCACATCAAACTGCTCGTCCAACGTTCGCCACGCCATCCATAGAATAACGCCTACGTTCTTTTTGCTTGCGTATTCGATAAGCTCAGGCATGTTTATCTCTTTTTTTACCTTGGTTAGGTCGCCCAGCTTGTACCAACCTTCATCCATAATGATATATTGAAGATTGTTATTGGCCGCAAAATCGATGTAGTATTTGTAGGTCTGTGTGTTCAATCCTGGTTTAAAATCCACGCCTTCCAACTGCAGCGCATTCCACCAGTCCCAGGCCACTTTTCCGGGCTGGATCCAATCCGTAAGTGCCAGTTTTGATTCAGCAGCAAGCAGCCAAGGAAGTTGCGTTGCCATCAGTTCTTGCTCATCATCAGCAATGCAGAACACGCGCCACGGGTAGCTTCGCGTTCCTTGGGTTCGAGCAATCCAATCGTTCTTAAAACTCGGCATAGCATAGCGGTCAAACAATTTTAATTCTGCTGCCGGATGTGGCGGATGAATGGCAGAATAACCTCCTTGTCCATCGGTCTGAATGTACATTCCTGGATAATCGTGCAGGTCTGTTTCGGTGTAAAGCAGGAAAGGGCCGTTGTCCCATTTCCAGAGTATGGGAAGACTGGCTTTTTCGCCCTTTTTTAGGTCCATGCTAGTGGTAGGAATGATTTTGCGCTCGTTGTGAGAGTAGAAGCTAGACTCCTTTGGAAACCACACGTTAGGATTGGTAGTCAATTCAAAGCCCATCGATTCTTCGGCAACAGTAACCTCCGTATCGAAGGCGGTTCTCAATCTGTAGGCAAACCCATCATCAAAACATCTGAAATCAATACCAAGACCACTCTGAAAATCTAACGTAAGCTGGTTGTAATGTTCTGTAATTTTAGAAGATTTGCTAGCAACAATTGGCGTAACGGTGCGGTCTACGCTCGATGTTTCCGTGTTGGGACTATATTCCTTGTATCCAAGTTTATTTTTCTTACCAATGGTAATTCCAATTGGCTTGCCGTGGGCGATTAATTTGCCGCCATGATAGACACGATAGATGGTATTGGCGCTTACGAGCACCTCAACTTTAATGGTACCATCTGGCGATTGAAGCAGGAATTCCTGCGCAGCAAGACTGGAAATGAAAAAGCTTAGTAAAAATGAAACGGTCAGAAACCTCATGTATTTTGAATTTAGCCGCCAAGTTGCCTAAATGTTGCGACCTGCACCAATTTGGTTCTATTAAAGTTTATAGAAACCAATTATCTGCTTGTCATGTGCCGACCTTTTTTCAATCGCCCTTTAAATTACCTTTGGTCCAGCATGAAAAACACACTTCTATTTCTACTGACGATTGCCAGCACCGCTTCGTTTGCGCAGGGTAGTCTCAATATGGATTCACTCTTCAATTGGCAGGATGCTACGTTGGTTCCATCATCTGGCCACAGTAATACATACAATGAGATATGGGGCTACGCCAAGAACGGGAAGGAATACGCCATCATTGGCACAACGGCTGGCACACACATATTTGACGTGACAGTTCCGGCTTTATCTCAGCAGGTTGCATTTATAGAAGGGGCCGTTACAGGTTCTATAGTTGTGCATCGCGATTTTCACGATTATGATGATTATCTCTATATCGTTTGCGATGAAGGAGCTAGCACATTGCAGATTGCAGACCTGCGTTTTCTTCCAGATTCAGCTCCTGTGGTCTATGACAGCAACGCGCTTTTCAATCGTTGTCACAATATTTTTATTGACACAACAAGTGCGCGTTTGTACATGTGTGGAGGCTCAATGCAGTTTGCAGTCTATTCGCTTGCCAACCCAATTGCGCCCACATTGCTGTTAGATTGCCCAAATCAGGTGTCCTTTTGGAGTTCAATAGGATATGTGCATGATGTATATGTGCGCAACGATACGGCTTATTGCAATGCGGCTACAAACGGATTGTTCGTAGTGGATTTCTCCAATATAGCTGAACCTCAGATGATTGGCTCGTTGAGTACCTACGTGCAAAGCGGTTATAACCACAGTGGTTGGCTTATGGCAGATGCTCCATTTTACGCCTTGGCAGATGAAAATCATGGCAAAGACATCAAGATTATCGATGTGTCAGACATGGATAATTTGGTAGTAACAGACACCATAAGTTCTGATGTTAATGTGAATTCCATCCCACACAATTTGATTTACAATGGTGGATTCCTTTACGTGTCCTATTATTTTGATGGCGTATACATGTTTGATTGCAGCAATCCTGCAAAGCCTACGCTTGCTGGTTTTTACGATACCTCAACCGAGATTCACCAAGGAGGTTTTTACAGAGGCTGTTGGGGCGTGTATCCGTTCCTTCCTTCAGGCCATATCTTGGCCTCGGATATGCAGACAGGTCTTTGGGTCTTTGGCAGCAACATGATTTCGAGCGTGGAAGAAGATAGGGCAGATGCTTCCGGTTTTTCTGTTTATCCGAATCCGGTTTCTGATAGATTGTTTTTTTCTGAAAAGCTTACCAATGTCAGCTATTCTATTTTTGATATGACTGGAAAAGTGGTTAGTAATGGAACCCTTTCCAATTCAATTGATGTGTCTAGATTTCCTTCAGGACTATTCACTATACTTATTCAAGATGGTGAGAACGAAGTTGCCAGACGCTTCATAAAACTGTAGTGAAAAGTAAAAACAGATTTTTATCAGTTTTTTGCCAAACCGAGGTCACGGTTTTGCACGTATTTTTTTGCTCCCTTCGCTTCTAAGATTAACACTACGAGAGAGAAGATATGACAGCGAAAAAAGCACCACGTAAACACATGGATGGACTACACGCAGATCATCTTTTGTGGACTAATAACATGAAGTTCTATTTGGATGAACTTACCATTTTCGAGAAACGATTAGGAGAATTGGTAACGAGAAACACCAAATTGGAGGTTGTTTCTCAAATTGAACATTTCCAAAATCAGTTTATACTACAAAAGGAAGTTGATAAAGAACTGATTATTAAGTACAAAAGCCACGATAAGTTCTTAGCCAATCAGGCAAAGTCTAATCCGGTTGCAATTGACCATGTTCTGTTTGCCAATCATACAAAACTCCATGAATAAACCGCCACATACGATAAATTGTATATGGCGCTGAAAAAGGAATACATGAAATTCCTTGGTAAGTGGATGTAAATGAAGTTGGCCTCTGGCCAATGTAGTGCGAGGTTGGATGGTACCTCTTGCATTACTGCCCTCTTTCCTTCGGGAAAGGGGGCTTTTTGTTTATAAAAAGGGACGAAGGAGAAAGGACAAAGGGCAAGTGACAAGAGCAGCAGTGCTGAACCCAAAACATGGAATATTGGCAATCTCCATTATGATCGATGACTTATTGGCAGAGGACTGGCCAATCTGTTTTGGCTCTAGCGTAGCCAAGATCAAGTGATTTTCTAAGGTCTGTGCAACCGCCCCCTTTATCTTCCATAAATCGCTTGAGGTGACCTCTATGATAAAGTGCTTCGGCCACTCGTGTCTTCATGTAATCGGCCTTGCTTCCTTCAATCTTAGAGCCTTCATAATCGGCCAATACGTTCTTAATGGAAGCTTTGTATTCGTGCATTTCAGTTAAGTTCTCTGCAATTTCCACCGCACGGTTGTAATCTTCCATGGCAGCAGGAAATTCAATTTTCTGAAACTTGATACCTCCCCGGCCAACATACGCTTCCACAAAGTTTGGGTCAATTTCAATGGCTTTATCAAATTCAGCCTGAGCTTCATCGTATTTCCGCTGCTCCTTTAAATTAAGCGCAAGGTCAAAGCTTTTTGCCGCCTCTTCGTAAGGGGTCATTTCTGGGGCAGAAACTTGAGTTGAATCTACACCACCGGCAGCAGAACGCGCTTTAGCCTTGGCAGCAGCAATTTTCTCCTCTTTCGTCATAGACGATGGGTCTTTCTGTTCTGTAAGTTGTTGCTTAACTGGTTTTTCTTCCTGAGCAAAGGAAAATACTGAACTCAGACAGAAAAGCAATAGAAAAAGGTGCTTCATCAATTACAAAATTGCGCTGCAAGTTAGTATTCTTGTCTTTACCAACACGCTCTTCTTTTGTTGTATGTAAGCAATTTTGAACAATGATTTCTTAATAATTATTCGGTTGTAGAATCCCGACTGATGCGTTCAAAGGATTTTTGTTTGTCTAGAATGGCCACGGTAAGTTCATAATCGCTGTATCGGAAGATTTGATCTTCAGAGAAATTACAGTAGTCCATGAATTCCAACAACTTAGGCCCTTCAAAGGAAGTTATTCGATGAACGACATCTTCGTTGAACTTGCTGTTGTTGTATCGATGTTTTTCTTTATCAGCCTCCAATCGGTGTAATTCTTGTCGCGCTTTGGCATCCTTACTAAAATTTCCATACAGGAAAGATGCAGGACTTTTGAACAAATGCTTTGCCTTCTTAATCTCATCCGCATCTTCCGTAATAGGAATAGTTCTCCGGTCTTTGGACGGCCCTTGAATACCAGCAATTTCAATCGTTCCATCATCCACCTCCAATTCCATGAAGCGTTGGCGAAACTGCTCTTTCGATCCAAAAGGATTTATTTCAACCTCGCCTAACAGATATTCGCGTTGCGCCATTTTTACCTCAATGAAGTCTGCTGTCAGTTCTTTGGAGGTTACAATAAGGGCTTTTGAATGATATCCGATGGAGGTGAAGACAAGACTATCTCCCAAATGCGCGGGGATCTTGAATGCACCTTCGAGCGAACTGATGGTAGCTAATGAATCCGTAAGATTCATTACGTGCACGTTCGGAATACCTTCTGCCGTCAGATGATTTTTGAGCACGCCTCCAAGCAAATACCTGTCCTGTGCAAAGCCAAAACTGGCCTGCAATACTAGTAAAGTGATAAACAGAAGGATTCTCATTGGTTTGGCAAAGAACATTTTTTCGTTTCAATTATTATCGTGCCAAAGACCATAGCTGTAAAATAATTGGACATTTATAGGAGAATTAGTCTTTGCAGATCAGTAGTGTCCGACTAAAAATTTAAGGAGGCGCATTCCATTGTGGTCTGCGCCTCCTTTGGTTATTTTGTTTTTGCAAGACAAAAATGACCATGAACAACAGTGCAAATTTCTCCGGACAGCCCATTTTCAAGCAGATTCTCTCGTTCATCCACCGAGGCCTTATTTATCGGACAGCCCATAGGCATGGTTCGGACAGGTATTACAAGAGCTTCAAGACCTATAATCATCTTGTTACCATGCTGTTCGCCACCGTGAGCGGGATGAATTCACTGCCCGAACTCTCAGGGGTGATGCTGCCTGCCAAATCAAAGGCTTATACACCACAGCGCAAATGGGCCTACTCGAACATGGTCTTCATCAAATGGTACAATCTAATCAACTACATCAATCTCTTCAATTCAGACCCTACTGATTTAAACAGATTGTTGTGGTTTAGTCGGACACCACTGAAAAACAATCCAAACAGAATTCTCCTGCTCAAAACGCGTAATTCAACCGCACGTTCACATTCCAGCCCAAATCGGCCGCAAAGTATCGTTGCCGGTTTAGGTAATCCCTGTAAACCGTGTTTAGAAGATTGTCTCCAGAAATGGAACATCGAAGCTTCGTTTTTTTCAATTTAAACGTAGTTCCAATACTTGCACCAAGCAAGAAATAGCCATCTGGGGCAGGAGCAATGTCTTGGTTTAGATTGAGATACGATTGTCTGAAAACATATTGTCCGTTTACAGAAACAGACGAACTCTTCATCGTTTCTCCATCCTTAAAAGAGTAGGAGAGAGACCCAAAAAGGTTATTGCTTGGCATGAAAACCAACGGCTGATTGTTGGTTAAATCATCTCCTTGCAAGAACGAATACTTAGCCACGAGGCGGATGCTTTCAATCGGTTCGTAGGATACCAGTGCATCCAATCCAGCAATGGTTGCATCTGTTTGTTGATACGTGAAAAGCGGAAACGCTCCGCGAATGGTTAACCTGAACTCATCTTCGGGTTGTAGGTAGATGAAATTGCTGACGTATTGAAAGTAGCCGAGCAACTGTACAAACAGTTTCTTCTTCGCATTCCAATCTGCCGAGAGCACAATTTTGGTCGATTGTTCGTTCTGAATATTTCGATTTCCTTCTTCAATACCGCTTACGCCTTGATGCAAACCAGCGCTGTACAATTCATTCACTTCTGGAGAACGCAGTACATGGCCTACGTTCAGGTTCAATTTAAGCTGTGGAAGAACGCGGTAGCGCACGCCAGCTGAGAAACTGTAATTGTGAAACGTGTGATAAAGTCGCTCAATTTCTCTCGGAACCGATTGCGAGATAGTCACTACTTGAAAGTAGTTCATGTCATACCGTGCGCCTAGTTCGTAAAGTAGTTTCTTCCGTTCCTCTTGAAAAATGGCAAACGCACCAAAACGATATGCACGAAAATCAGGGATAAGCGGAAGGATACCCGTTTCAGGATCATTCGTATTATCAGTCAACCGTAACTGAACACCTGTTTTAAGCTGTCGGCCGTGCTCAAAGAAGTGTTTGTAAACGCCTTCTAGGTATTGGTCCCATTGCAATAGACTTAGGGCTGGCAAGTCGCTTCTATCAGCTCTACGCACATCAAACTCCTTTCGGTTGTTTACTTGTCCGCCATATTTGAGATTCAGACTCTGATGCTCATTGAAAATGTGATGACTTTCTAATTTCAACAGATGATGTTGAACCGTTTGTCGTGGTTCATTAATCGTATACGAGAACTGGTCTTCTGTAAAGAAGGGAACGTCTCGTCCGATGGCATCTTCTAAATCGGTGAGATTACCAATATGCGAACCGCGTAAAATGGCTATTTCCGTATTAAAAAGACTGTAATACAACTTCATTTCCCACTTTGGATTAAAGTGTTTCTCCAACTGTGCGGCTACGTTGTATTCGCGTTTTCCTGTATTGGTGAGGTAATAGTTTGGTGCACTTCTATCGCCAATCACTTTAGCTGTAGCCGAGATGCGCCAAGCCGCCCACTTATCAAACTTTTCTAATCTCGCGTTAAGCGTATTTCCTAAACCGTTGGTTTGAAAAATGTAGTTGACGCTACCATGCAAATGCGGATCATTCGGAATTTCTGCAGGCTCTATAAGAATAACACCACCTAAAGAACCACCGGGATAGGCCAGAGCACCAGCTCCTTTAACCACCGAAATATGGTCGGCAACATAGGGGTCAATTTCGGGTGCGTGGTCGTTTCCCCATTGCTGACCGCTTTGCGCAATTCCGTTGTTTAAGATGGCAACTCTATTTCCAGACAGACCATGAACCACTGGTTTAGAAACACCTGCACCACTTTTAATACTACTTACGCCCGTCAGTTGCTCCAGCATTTCTGAAAGGTCTTTATTGGCTATTTCAGCAATTCGCTCTTTGCTAATGGTTGAACTGGCTACTGTTTCGTGTTCTGAGTGGTGGTCATGAATCTCTACTTCATCCATTAACTCATTGTGATGATGCATATTAATGCTAATTACCGTGTCTTTTGTTAGAGATAGAAAAAGTGTTTTCGTTTCACAACCTATGTGGTTGAATCTCAGGTGATATTCTCCTTTGCAAAGCTTGTCTAGGTTAAAATTTCCCAGGCTATCTGAAGCCACACCAGTTTCTAATTCCTCAACGTAAATAGTGCCATACGCCATAGGAATTCCTGTGCTCTCATCTGCTACGTTGCCCGAAATGGAGAGCGTACAATTTTGAGCAGAAGCCAAAAAAGGAAAAAGGAAAAAGGAGAAAAGGAAAAAAGTTCTTAGTCTCATTTAAAGAAATGATGAGGTCGCCTAAAAAGTCGGTACGCTCGTCATTCTGAATTTATTTCAGAATCTAAACATAAACTGTCAACTAGACCCTGAAACAAGTTCAGGCTGACAAACCGATATTGTTAGCTTTTCGGGCAACCTCATCATCATTTTATTGCACAGTCACGTCAAACGTAACTTCAATATCTGTTTCGCCACCAGCGTTGGTGATATCGCCAGCAGAAACACCCGAAGCAGATTTAGCAGGTTCGTGTCTTAACGTGATAACAAGCGTACCCGATGATGAAACTGCACCTACTACCACTGTACTTGCCAACCCAATCGGATTTCCATTCCCATCGGCATCTGCATAGCTAACTGTGGCGTCAACTCCAGAAACGGAGAAGAAGAACTGATGCTCATCTGCTTCTTCCTCAACCTCTTCTGAAATACTCTCAGCTGGAGTTTCGGTTTCATTTAGTAGCAATAGAACACCTGCGTAAGTAGTATTTGCCGCAAGCGTTCCGTTTACAATTATTGGTGCATTTCCTCCATCGCCATCAAGGTCTTGAAACGAAAAGACCACAGGGGTGCCACCGCCTGCTGGGGTCAGCGTGTAAATAAGCGTGGTTATCAGTTCTTCCTCATTCGGAACTATTGGGTCTTCTTTCTCACAAGCGGTGAAGAATAGAATAGAAAATAGGGGCAATGCCCACAGTACGTTTTTTGTGTTTTTCATAATTTGAATTTTTATCGTTTGTTTTTGTTTTCGTTTAAAAAAGGAAGAGCACCAACTTTACATTGGGCTCTTCCTCAAATAGATTTTATCCCGTAGGAAGCAGGTATTCCATTGCACTTTCGTGTTCAAGAACAGGTTCTCCAAAAAGTAGCGAAGTCCAGAATGTGACCTTTTCTTCACTCCATTCGGGATACCTCACATGAAGCAATTCGTGAATGATGTCGTCCTCCAACAGGGGGCGAGTATGATAGAGAATGCCCGTCTTCGAATCGAATTGACGTTCAATTCCAACAAACTCATGCCCGTGGCTATCATCCATTAGCAAATCCGTCACTTGTGCTTCGGAGATGGTCTGACATACGATGTTCCAATCAGTGATCTTGAGCACGGTTTTCCAATGCTCAACCCGTTCGTGGACAAACATATTGATGATGCCCATCGCTTACTTATCTTTCAGCTTTTCGCCCTGTGCTTTAGAAAGCACCCTCCATGCCTCGTTGGGTCCGTTGGGAGATTTGGCAACAGCGAAATAACGTCCATTCTGTAAAAGTCGTATATCGTACTCTGCAGATTCAAATTTTGATTTGCTCTTTACATCGTAAAAACTCAGTTTGTCTTTCATGATAATATATTTTCTTACCATGGGCCGTGCATATTCATACACTCCATAGCGTGATTATTAAATGTTAAATTGAATCCGAAAACCTGATGGCGCTCGGAAAAATGCAGCTGTATCAGCTACGGAAATTCGAATGAATCAGGAAAGTGCTGGTGGCCCGCGAGGAGCAAATGCCAGCGTAAAATCGTAACCAAAAAACCGTGCGCTGGCAGGCGTATTGACTGTGTATTGTGTGTAACGGGTTAAAGTATTTTCTACCTCTGAGGCAACATGTAGGCGAGACAAAGTGACTTTACATAGGTCGCAGTCGGTCTCTGTCTTTGTTAAATGGCTTCTGTGTTCACAATCGTGTGATGTTTCGCCATGATAGATAGCTCGGTGACAAGCATCTGCTTCCGCTTCTTGGGTGTGAAACTCAGCATGGTCGTGATTGTGAACCGCCTGATGAAAGCTCTCAAAAGAGATTACATTAAGGAAATACCCGAATAGGAGTAGGAGAGAAGCAGTGTTTCTCATCCAAACGTATGTACTCTTCTGATTCACTAGCACAAATGTGAGGAATTAACCAATTAGCTACAACAAAAATGAGGATTAGTTTTAACCGGTTAAGGGAAGAACTTATTCATCAACATGTAGTCGATGTTTTCCGATTGCAGATGGCAACTCGTGCAGATTGCTCCTTTATCTCGAGCCGTTGTTGCCACATCTCCATTTGGGTAGATATATCCCCAAACCCAGCCACGGCCATCAGCATATTCGCTGGTCGACATTTTGTACAGAATGGCGTAAAGACCAATACTTCCGTCACCATTAATTAATTCTTTTACAACGAAGGAACCGTCAGCAAAACTTGCGTTCTGGTTCACCTTTCCATCAGAAGCCAGTTGGGTAGCTGCCGTTGCATTATAACGCGTACGCAGAAAAGGGAAATTGTGTCCGCTACCAGAACTCTTATCCAATTGCGCGTCCGAATTTTTATACCATACAAAACCTGTTGTTTCTTGCGCCATTTCATAAAGCTGAAGGTCTATTCCTTTGGCTGGTTCTGGTTCTTCTTTTTTGCAGGATTGAATGGTGATGGCAAGGGTTATCAAGCTGAAAGTTGCCCAAATAATGGTTGTGATATGTTTCATGTTTATGAATGTATGAATGATAATCCGCGATGACTGTTTTGAAGCCGACACTATTCGTTATATGAATGAAACATAAAAGCCTGTCTGTTCGAGGAACAGACAGGCTTTTATCTAAATCTTAGAACCTCAAAGTTTGAAAACAAACCCCAGGTTGACCAACTGCCTGCCAAATCCGACCTCTGCATTCAAACCGACTTTAGGAACAAAATAGTACCGGATACCTGCATGAACACCACCGAAGGCTAGTGGCACCACACGAGGCGGGTTATTATTGTCGTAGTATGTGAAGGCAACCCCGCTACCCAGATTTACTCCTGCGTAAATATCCAACTTGTCTGCGTGGATATTCTTACCCGTCTTATCGGCTATCAGCTGATAGAAGTGAAAGTTGGCAATCATCCCAATAGGAATGTTCACTTCTCCTAAATAACCTCTTGACCAACCAGCCCGTCCTCCGATACCTGTTGTGAAACCGAGACCAACATATTCGTGAATTCCGAATTCTCCCATAAAATTGAATTGTCCTGTGATGGGCGAGTAAAAACTGCGAATCCTTCCGTTATTGCCATAGTAGTAACTATCTAAGTGATAGAAACTGGAAGCTCCAAAGCCTAATCCGAGCAATTTGGTGTCTTTGCTCCAAGCCTGAGCCTTGGCTTCGTTGGTGAATCATGCTAGTGTTGAAATGATGGCAATTGCCGTAAGTACCTTTTTCATAATTTATTGTTTTTGTGAGTGATTATGCCATTGTGGAAGCAATTCGTATTCCACATTTCCAACTTTGTAAGCTGGCGGTCCAACGTATTGATTTTTG
>Ga0105051_10004383_pt1 | contig 16382 bp, 7 predicted proteins | sample FRY02_FD_78383 | JGI IMG/M metagenome (GOLD analysis project Ga0105051, IMG submission 78383) | Freshwater microbial communities from Lake Fryxell liftoff mats and glacier meltwater in Antarctica - FRY-02 (megahit assembly) | ecosystem: Environmental > Aquatic > Freshwater > Ice > Glacier... | reverse complement strand
CAACGTCTGCTGCCAAATCATTGGACGCAGGAGCGGATGCCTGCAAAAATCCACCGCCCTGTTCCGAGGTCGAAAGACCGAAATCGAACCTCACCCTTGCCACTAAAATCCAAGAAGAACCTGCTGATTGCGATACAATCACGAGTCTCACTCAAATTCGAATGCGATCGCGGTTTTTTTGCTGATCCTAATTTGCGAGAAATTATGTCTATCCGTTTTACTGCTTCACTCAATCGTCGTGATGTCATCACGGCAAGTTCGCTGTCCATTGCCATGTTTGCCTCCGGTGTTCATTCGTCGTCGACATTTGGCGCCGACGAATCGGACGATGAAAAGAATCAGTGGTGGACTTGGCGTGGTCCCACGGGGAACAACCATGCCGCCGATGGAAGCTTTTCAGCAAACACCTATGCCAGTAATAGGATCGTCTGGTCCACGCCTGTCCCAGGACGTGGACACAGTTCGCCGATCGTTGATGGAAACAATATTTATTTGACTACGGCCGATAAAACATTAGGCACGCAGTCGGTGCTTGCTTACTCGCGTCGCAACGGAAAACTGGTGTGGAATCAGCTTGCTCATCGCGGTGGTCTTCCGGTCGAGAACCATCCTAAGAATACGGAAGCGACTCCATCGGTTGCCTTTGATGGGCAACGAATCATCGCCGCCTTTTACAACTCGTCCGCTATCTGGTTGAGCGCCTTTTCGCTCGCGGGTAAACCGCTATGGCAGCAATCCGTCGGGTACTATGAGCCTAAAGCGTATAAGTATGGATACGCCGCGTCGCCCACTATTTATAAAGACACCGTGATTGTCGCCGCGGACTTTGATGGGCAATCCTTCCTAGCCGCTCATGATCGCGCGACCGGTAAGCCCGTTTGGAAAACACCGCGGAAGAACTCGACCAGTTTTTCCTCGCCCGTCATCACGAATATCGGCGGCAGTGATCAATTGTTGCTATCCGGCAGTGACGCCATCCTCAGCTATGACCCCAACAGTGGACGTGAACGATGGGCGGCCAAGGCACTCACGATGGCAACCTGCGGCACGATCGTTTGGGATGGCGATTTGGTCTTTGGTAGCGGTGGTTATCCGAAGTCAGAAACGGCATGTGTGCGAGCGGATGGTTCAGAAGAAGTGGTTTGGTCCAACACGCAAAAATGTTATGAACAATCAATGCTGGCTGTCAGTGGATTTATCTACGCGGTCACGGACGCTGGCGTCGCTCAATGCTGGCGAGCGAGCGACGGCGAGATGATGTGGCGTGAAAGAATCGGTGGCGAGTACAGCAGTTCTCCGATTTTGGCTGGTGACGTGATTCACGTCTTCAACGAGCAAGGCCAAGGCTTCGCCTTCAAGGCGAGCCCGGAAGGTTACCAATCGGTCGGCGGTGGCAAAATTGCCGAGGATTGCTTTGCCACACCATCGATTGTTGGTGACACGATGTACATGCGACTGGCACGAACTCAATCCAGCAAGCGACAGGAATATCTTGTCGCGATGAAATAGCCAAAGCGAACGTTTCGCTCGATGTCAAACAGCGTCTCACGGGGATGCCGCGTCAAAGTGTGATGCGAAACTCTTTTGGCTTCGTTGGCTTGGAAGTTTTCTTGGGTCGTCCTTTTCCGCTTGAAGGATAGTCCGATTCGAGGATGGTTTTCAATGCCGGATTCGAATCCGTTTTTTTAACGATGGCCTTTTTCGGAACAGCTGTCCTCTTCGGCGTGACTTTCCTTGGCGTGACTTTCCTTGGCGTGACTTTCCTTGGCGTGACTTTCCTTGGCGTGACTTTCTTTGGCGTCGCTTTCTTTGGCGTGACTTTCCTTGGCGTGACTTTCTTTGGTGTGACTTTCTTTGGTGTGACTTTCTTTGGTGTGACTTTCCTTGGTGTGACTTTCCTTGGTGTGACTTTCTTTGGGGCGTCGGCGGAAACCTTTTCAATAACCGGTTGGGCTTTTTTGCGGGTCGCTTTTTTTGCTTTTGGCGTTTCCGCGGGAGATGCTAGATCGATCCCGAAGATGTCGCCTAAGTCTTCCGATGCGATCGACGAGTCTTTCTGGAGTCCGATTGTTTGGCCAAGGTTCTGGTTGGCCATTGAGTTTGAAATCAGGTTCGTTTGTTTAACGCCGCGCAGCAAAAAAAGAAGTTCGGGGGACGAATCGAGTCGATGTCCAACCCCGTACAAGACGGCCGCCAAATGTTTACAGAGGTACGCCCCGTCGGGACAATTGCATGACAACTTGATCTGATTGACTTTAGGGAACAGTCCATTCACGGGATCCGTCAATCGTGCAATGATTTCCTGGCTCAACTTGCCTCGCATCAAATCGATCAGCGAATGGATCGATTTGGCACAATCAGAACAGATCGTTTTCCAATGTTGCTTCTCCAAATTTGTGATCGTGACACGGATGCTATACAAACTTGAACCGCTGACCAACGCCGTGATCTGTCCCTTGGTGATCTGCAGATCGACGATCGATCCGTTTCTTGCGTAGGTGCGGCCTCGCGGCAATCGGTTGGATTCATCGCAATACTCCTCGATGTGATCACACCAAGCCTTGCCCCAAAACGTGCTTGCGATTGCGCGGCCCGGGATGTTGATCGGTGCCAGTTTTTTCCCTTTTGTCACCAATCGCTTCGCCGCTTGTTCGGCTTTTCGGCGTCGCTGTGCCACAGGAACGTAGGGAGCCCATTGGCGATACCAACTCATCGTTTCTATTCCTTCAGTTCGTGGACGCTTTGTTAATATCCAAGGCGACAAATTTCAATAATTGATCGTTGGACATTTCCGTGAATTGAATTTCCCCGTCATTGCCAAAGAGCTCTTTGCTGAGCGATTTCTTTGATTGAATCAAATCATCGATCTTTTCTTCCAGCGTGCCACGGCAAACAAACTTATGGACGATCACATTGCGTTTTTGTCCGATCCGGAAGGCTCGGTCCGTCGCCTGGTCCTCGACCGCGGGGTTCCACCAGCGATCAAAATGCACGACGTGACTTGCCTGCGTTAAGTTCAACCCGGTTCCGCCTGCCTTCACGGAAATCACAAAAAACGGCGGTCCGGCATCCTCTTGAAACTGTGCGACCAACTTGTTTCTCGACGCGGGCGATGTTTTTCCGGTGAGGATTAACCCCGGTTTCCCAAATGCGGCCTGTAGGAACTTCGCCAGCGGATCGCAGATCGATTGGAACTGCGAAAATACCAATACCTTCTCTTGCTTCTCAATCAACGTTTCACAGATTGACAACAGCTCACTGAATTTTCCGGATGCATCCTTCGCAAATTTCGCTTGCTTCAAATAAAGCGCCGGGTGATTGCAAATTTGTTTCAAATGCATCAAGGCCGCCAACACCATTCCGCGACGCTGAATACCGGTCGCGATATCCAGTGATTGTTCAAGCTCTGAAATGACCTTTTGGTACAGGGTTGCTTGAGTTGTCGTTAAGCCACAATCGACGCGCATCTCCGTTTTGTCGGGGAGGTCAGGAACAATCTTGGGGTCGGTCTTCATGCGTCGCAGGACGTAAGGGCGGATCAGGCGACGAACCGCCGAAAGCCGTTTCGAAAGAGTTTTCTCATCATCCGCTTTTACAAATTTTTTGAACTCCGACACGGTTCCCAGCAAACCGGGTGAGACAAAATCAAAGAGTGACCAGAGGTCTCCGAGATGATTTTCGACTGGGGTACCGGTGAGAATGATTCGTCCCTGGCCGGGAATCGATTTGATCGCTTTGGTTTGTGCCGCGCCCGCATTCTTGATCGCTTGCGCTTCGTCCAAGATGACGAGACGCCATGGCATTTCCGCCAACCATTTCTCTCGCCGAGCAAGTCCGTAGGTTGTGGCGACCAAGTCATAGCCCGAAAGTTCCTTTGCGGGATGGGTTGCGATTCGTTTCATGAGCGCCGGTTCGCACATCGATCGATGCGCGACCAACATTCGAAGATCCGGGCCGAAGCGTTCCACTTCACGATGCCAGTTGCCAAGTAACGAGGTCGGCAGGATCAACAAGCTTGGAGGAGTTGCTTGGTGGGTTTCTGCCTTCTTGGGTTTCTTCTCCTCGTTATCGGCGGGATATTTTAGCTGTAGCAACAGCGAGATCACCTGAATGGTTTTGCCCAGACCCATGTCATCCGCCAAGCAGACGCCGAAGCCAAGTTGGGTGGCAAACCATAACCATCGGACGCCATCGGCTTGATAGGGACGAAGCGTGGCGTTCAGACGGTGCTGAGGATCAAGTTTGATTTTCCCGCTCGGTTCGCGAAGCAGTTCAAGCGTCTCCTTCAACCACGGTCCTGGCACAAGGCGAGTCTGCTGGCGAAGTTCGTCGTTGATAGGATCATGGCCCAGAGACGCCCCCGACAACAGTCGCATGCCTTCCAAAAATCCCAAGCCGGTGAGATGTTGGTTTTGCAATTGCTTCCACTGACTTAATGCGGATTGTAACTGCTCCTGATTCACCTGCACCCATTTTCCACGAAGTAACGTCATGTCCTCGCGTGCCGCCATCAATTGCGCCAATTCCTCTTTGCTAAGCGGTTCGCCGTCGATTGCGACATCGACTTTGAGATCAAGGCCATCAATGCCGCCCATCATCGAGTGATTCTTTGAGCCGATTTGAACCTGAACTTGTGGTCGCGGGGGCTTCGAAGAGTTCCACCAATTGGGAACGCGAACGATAACGCCCGCCTCTTCCATCTTTGGGACATCGGTTAAAAAGTCATATGCCTGCTTGATGCCCCAAGCCTGCGGAGAAAACAGGGCGCGGGATTCCAATAAGTTCTCGATCAGCTTGCTGCCCTTGGCCGCCTGTGATACTGGGGCCAGCAGTTTTTCCAATTGTTCTGAATCCTTGGCATCGAACGATTGTTTTAGAGCTTCAGATAACGGAATGTGCTTGATCGACCCGGCTTGCGATTGCCCCTCGGTATAAGTGGCCAGAAACGCAAAAGGACGTTCCGGGTTCCTCTTGTTTTCGGCCAAGTGAAAGGTGACGCGTCCGACAAGATTCCAACTCGGTCGCAAAGAACGCAAGTAACTCGCTAAACCTCCTCCGGTCTGGCTAACTTGTTCGCGAGTGTAGTCATCAAGTCCGCTCCAAAGCGACTTCAGCATCTCCGTTGACACACACTCCAAACCGGGCATCGGTGGAACGGCGTCGAGTTGCTCAGCGAGCGCGTCACCGCTGGGGCAGTGAGGTGTCGACCAGCCCATCGGACCCGTGGCGGGGTGGCGACACAAGGCATTGAAATATCGCTCCGACTGTTGTCGCCAATACTGAATCGAAGGCGGCAGCGGTCCATCGCATTTGTTCGAAGCAAGGAAGGTCAGACCTGCAAACATCGAGCGATGGAAATGGTCCAGTAACGCCGGTGGAACGCTTCTGCCTTGACCGAACGCAGCATCCGCTTCGCTGGCGGAAGTGATCGCAATCACTCCGGAAGGAAAGACAACGGCTTGAAATTGTTTCGACGGCGTGCGGTCCATGCGTATCCGGTTCACAGGATTGACGTTTTCGAGGGAAGCTTAATGCAATCCACCGCCGCGATAAAGAATGCGTTGGCATTTTTTGCGTTCGAGCACAACGGCAAATCGCTTCAACTCTGTGGGTGCGTTCCTCCCAAAAGTTGTGCATTTGCTGAGGAAAATGCCAAATGCCTTCCAAGACAAGAGCGATTTATGCGAAGATACCCAACGGGATACCGAAGCGGACAACTCAAAAGACTTTGCTTCTGCGGAAAAAGCATCAATCACATGATCCGAACGACGATCGCAAATCTTGGACGAATCGCATTGTTGCTTGTCGTGGCGTTGTTTGCATTTGCTTACTTGGCATCGGGACTGGACAAAGGCAAGGCTGAAGCAGCGGCGCGATTGAACCGTTCGACTGAACCGACTGAACCGACTGAACCGACTGAACCGACTGAACCGACTGAACCGACTGAACCGACTGAACCGATGGAACTGTCGTCGCAAGCTGAGCAAGCGATCAATCTCGACGCTGACTTGTCGGATGCGGTTGCCGAGCTGAATGCGTGCTTTGAAAACGAATGGTTGACTCAAGAGATCGACGTTGCGGAGCAAGCGGATTGGTTGACGGTTTGCCGACGCATTTCATTGGCAATGGTAGGCACGGGCTTGTCGCTTGAAGAAATTCGCAACCTTGAGTTGGTGGATGAATCGCAACGCATTGGATCCCACTTACAGCAATTGATTGATAGTCCAAGGTTCCATGATTACTGGGCCGAGCGTTTCACTCGCGTTTATGTCGGCGCGGAGGATGGCCCATTCATCGCTTTTCGACGTCGCCGATTTCGGTCGTGGTTGAGTGATTCTTTTGCGACAAACAGGCGATATGACGAAATCGTTCGCAGCCTGGTCACTGCCAATGGATTTTGGACGGATCGGCCGGAAGTCAATTTTCTCACCGTCACGCTTGGTAGCAACGAGAAGGACCAACCGGATCCCATACGCCTTGCGGCGCGGACAACTCGAGCGTTTCTCGGCTTGCGGATTGACTGTTTGCAATGCCACAACGACTTTCTTGGCAATGCGTCGCTCGGAAACGGCGACGAACTTCGTGAAGGTAAACAAACGGATTTTCATGCCCTCGCCGCCTTCTATTCGACCGCTCGACTCAATGGTTTGCAGGGCATACGCGACGAAACTCACCCATACAAATATACGTTTCTCAACGCGGATGAAATGACAACCGTCGAACCAGCTGTTCCCTATTTGGGCGACTTGATGCCAAGCGAAGGATCAGCACGCGATCGATTGGCAACTTGGTTGACTCACGCGGAAAACAAGCAAGCGGCACGAGCAATCGTTAACCGCGTCTGGGCGTTGATGTTTGGCAGATCGCTGACAGATGCGGTTGATAACATTCCGCTCGACGCGGAGCTTCATCCGGCGATCGATTTTCTCGCCGATGATTTTGTTGATCATGGCTTTGACCTACGGCGATTGATCCGATTGATCGCTTATTCGCGACCCTACCAAATCGACAGTGCCGCTGATTTTGAAATCACTCAGCAACACGAACAGGCGTGGGCCGTATATCCGCTGACCCGACTTCGGCCCGAGCAAGTTGCCGGCAGTGTGATTCAAGCGGCTCGAGTGAAAACGGTTGATCGCGATTCTTCATTGTTGATTCAGTTGATGAAGTTTGGCGGTGTCAATGACTTTGTAACGCGGTATGGCGATATTGGAGAAGACGAATTCGATCAAGACAACGTTACCATCACGCAGCGTCTGATCATGCTGAACGGAAAATTGGTGAGCGAGTACAGTAACGACAACCCGGTGCTTAACTCGAGTTCCCATATTCTGATGTTCGCGAAGCGTGATGAGGCGGTGGTCAATGCGGCTTACCTGTGCGTGCTCAATCGCTTGCCCGATGCAGAAGAGAGGACGATATTCACAAAACGAATGGTAGAATCAAGATCCCGTAAATCCGCGGTCATCGATTTATTTTGGGTGCTCTTGAACAGCAGCGAGTTGGCGTGGAATCATTGACGTTTAATCAGGGCCAATAGTTATGCTTCACCATCAAGAATATCTCCCTCATAAACTCTGTAATGCAAACTTGCATTTGTCGCGGCGCAGCTTGCTGACCGCGGCGGGTGGATCGATGTTTCTCGGACCTCTTGCCGCACGCCTTGCTGCCAATGAATCAAGCAAGGCGAATGATTCGGCGCGTCCGTTGTCCGTCATCCTGCTATGGCTTGAAGGCGGCCCCAGTCAACTGGAAACGTTCGATCCGCATCCTGGCGGAAAGATCGGTGGGCAAGTGAAGGCCATCACCACGTCGGCGAAGGGAATCGAGATCGCGGATACGCTGCCACAACTTGCCGAGCAGATGCATCAAGCATCGATCATTCGCAGCGTGACGGGAAAAGAAGGTGATCATGAGCGCGCGGTTTACAATATCAAGACTGGTTACCGCCCCGATCCAACCCTGATTCATCCGTCTTTGGGGGCAATTGTTTGTCATCACAGCGATCTCGGTGCCGATATCCCGCGGCACGTTTCGATCTTGCCGGGCAACACGCCGGCCAGAGGTGGTTACTTGGGCGCGGCCTATGATGCGTTTAAGGTTTATGACCCGGCGAGTCGCGTTCCCGATGTCTCGCCGCGAGTTGAAAGGTCTCGTTACGATGCGCGAGTGGATGACTTGCTAAAGATTGCGGAAGCAAAATTTACGAAGCGAAGATTGCTGAATTCCGATGCACAGCGAACACTTCATGCCGCAACGACGCAGCGAGCGTTGACGATGATGTCGAGTGACCAGTTGGGTGCGTTTGATGTCATGAAAGAATCGCAAAGCATTCGCGATCCGTTTGGCGACACGCCGTTTGGTCGAGGCTGTCTAGCGGCCGTACGATTGATTGATGTCGGCGTGCGATGTGTCGAGGTAACTCTCGGCGGTTGGGATTCGCATATCAATAACCATTCGCTGCAAAGCAACGCGTGCAAGACGCTTGACGCTGCCGCCGCATCGCTGATCAAGTTGCTCGATGAGCGAGATCTTTTAGAGACCACGCTTGTCGTGATCGGTGGTGAATTTGGACGCACGCCCACATTCAACCGTGCCGAGGGGCGCGATCATTGGCCTCACGGATTTTCGATGGTGTTTGCTGGTTGCGGAATCCGAAAGGGCGTCGTCCATGGCGGAACCGCAGGGGACACGGACTTCGACCCCGATAAGCCGTCACAAGGTGTCAAAGACGCGGTCACGGTTGCGGACATGCACGCGACGATTTTGAAGGCGGTCGGGATTGATTTCAGAGAGCAATTGGAAACACCCATCGGTCGCCCAATGTTTATCAGCGAAGGCGAACCGATTGAATCGGTTTTGGTTTAGGAAAGTCGTACGCGGCCAATCTTCGGATCCGCAAGGCGTAATGCACCGAAAACCAGCGTCGAGGTAGCGACACAAAGCCAAGCGAACCATTCGCCATAGCGAGTATAGAACGTGAGCTGAGTCACCAGCGGAACTTCCAGCACTAATTCACCATCAATACCGGTGGGTAGCTGTTTTTCGATGCGGCCGGTCGGAGCGATGTAGCAGATTCCCACCCGCTGATAGCCCCGCCAGACGCTTGCGATCGATTGTTACCGTTCGCACCTAAAAATGGGTTTCCACTTCGATTATGATGGGTTCGTCTTTCGCCTACTCCGACTCCCCTTTTTCTTGACGTAAGTCGTTCGATGCGCCAAACCATTCGATTTTTTGCGTTCTTGTTTGCCATTGCGCTGAGCGGCGCCGTGGTGGATGCAGCTGACCTACAGGTCCTCTTCCTGGGTGATAACGGTCATCACAAACCTCGGGCCCGTTTCGACCAAATGGCTCCGATATTGGCCACTCGTGGCATAGAATTAATCTACAGCGACAAGCCCGATGATCTCGTCAAGCTATCGCGTGACCAGTATTCGGCGTTGGTTCTTTACGCGAATATTGATGCCATCCCGCCGGAGCAGGCCAACGGTTTACTGAGCTACGTCCGCTCTGGTGGAGGATTTGTTCCGTTGCACTGTGCGTCGTTCTGCTTCCGCAACAACGATGAAGTAGTGGCGTTGATCGGCGCACAGTTTCTGCGTCATGGAACCGGTGTGTTTCGCACCATCACGGCCGAGCCATCTCATCCGATCATGCAAGGCTTGCGCGACATTGAGGGCTGGGATGAGACTTATGTGCACAATAAGCACAATGAAGCCGATCGAACGGTTCTGCAATTTCGCGTTGATGACAAAGGACGCGAACCATGGACTTGGGTGAAACCGTTTGGTGCTGGACGCGTTTTCTACACCGCTTGGGGACACGATGAACGAACCTGGTCCAACGCTGGTTTCATTGAACTCGTTCAACGCGGCATCCTCTGGAGCAGCGGCAAAGAACTCACACCGGCTGCTTCACACCTAACGCCCGGCGCCGTTGAGAAGCCTCAAATGACGTCGTTGCCTGCCGGTGACGCCCCGTTTGAATTTGTCGAAGTTAACGCCGAGATTCCGAACTATCGGCCGTCTGAGAAATGGGGGGTCCAAGGTGAACCGCTATCGACGATGCAGAAACCGCTGCCACCAAGCGAAGCTATCAAACGCATCGTCGTTCCTCAAGGTTTTCACGTCGAGTTATTCGTTTCGGAAACCGAGCTTTCCGGCAAGCCGATTGCGATGGCATGGGACGAACGCGGCCGATTGTGGGTCGCGGAAACCTACGACTATCCCAATGAATTGCAGCCACCAGGACAAGGACGCGACCGTATCAGGATTTGTGAAGACACCAATGGCGATGGCCGCGCCGACAAGTTCACCGTGTTCGCGGAGAAGTTGAGCATCCCGACAAGCATCACGTTTTCGCGCGGTGCCGTGATTGTTCAAAACGCGATCGAGACGTTGAAGCTTGCCGACACCGACGGCGACGATGTCGCTGACACCCGCGAAGTGCTCATTGGTGGATGGCAACTCGGCGATACGCACGGTGGCGTCAGCAACTTCCAGTACGGTCTTGATAACTGGATTTGGGCGATGCAGGGTTACAATAATTCAGAACCCATCGTCGCAGGCGTTCCGCAAGAAAAGTTCCGCATGGGATTCTTCCGCTTCAAGCCTGACGGTTCAAAGCTTGAATTCATTCGCTCGACGAATAACAACACCTGGGGGCTTGGTCTCAGCGAAGAGGGGCTCGTGTTCGGCTCGACCGCGAACAATAACCCAAGCGTTTTCATGCCGATCCCGAATCGTTACTACGAACGTGTTCGAGGCTGGGCTCCTTCGTTAACGCTCGCGTCCATTGCGGATACCAATAAGTTTGTCCCGATCGTTGAAGAGAGCAAAGTTCGTCAAGTCGACCAGCACGGTGGCTACACCGCCGGCGCTGGACATGCGATTTACACCGGTCGTCAATATCCGAGTCAGTACTGGAACCGGGTCGCGTTCGTGAATGGTCCGACGGGACACCTCGTCGGCTCGTTCGTTCTTGATCGCGAAGGCTTTGGATACAAGTCAACCAGCCCATTCAATCTGTTCGCTAGTGACGATGAATGGTCGGCTCCAATCATGGCGGAAGTTGGTCCTGACGGATGCGTTTGGGTTCTGGATTGGTACAACTACATTGTCCAACACAACCCGACGCCGAAAGGTTTCACGACAGGCAAAGGTAACGCATACGAAACCAAGCTTCGCGATAAGAAGCACGGTCGTATCTATCGAGTCGTCTATGACGGAGCACCGATTGCATCGACACCGAATCTCACCGACGCAACCAGCGAGCAGTTGGTCGAAGCCCTCTCGCATCCGACGATGATTGTTCGCAAGCATGCCCAGCGTTTGCTTGTCGAACGCGGAGATAAAACCGTCGCGGCGAAGTTGGTGGCGTTGCTCAATGATGGAAGCGTTGACGAAGTGGGCTTGAACGTCGGAGCGATACATGCACTTTGGACACTGGATGGACTCGGCCTCGTTGAGGATGAACAGTCCGAAACGATCGCGGCGGTCCATCAAGCCCTTCGTCATACGTCACCAGGCGTTCGCCGCAATGCGATTCAAGTATTGCCGTTGACCAAACAATCCGTCACCGCGTTTTTGGCATCAGGCGTCTTGTTCGACATCGACGCTCAGGTTCGTCTCGCCGCGACGTTGGCTCTTGCTGATCTGCCATCGACTCAGGAAGCCGCGAAGCAGCTTGTTGCCGTCATGCGATCTGCGGAAGGCGAGAAGCAGCTTTATCTGCGCGATGCGGCGACCAGCGCGGCGGCGAATCATGGCGTGCGTTTTCTTGAGCTTGCCGCAGCCGCTTCACCGCAATCAGCCTCGATGCTCGAAGTTGCCGGTATTGTTGCGGGGCACTACGCTCGCGGTGGCGATTACAAGGAAATCGGCAAGTTGATCGCCGCATTGAAAACGGGAGAGCCAAGTTTTGTCTCGCCTGTGATTTCCGGTCTCCTTAAAGGCCATCGCGACGGCGCGGTTGCGAATCTGACGGCCGAGAACGAAAGCGACTTGCAAGCATTGGTCGACCGTTTGCCGTCCCAATCGCAGATTGAGCTCGTATCGCTCGCATCGAAGTGGGGCTCGCCACGGTTGATTGAATATGCCGCCGGTATTGAAAAGGCACTCATCGCGACGCTTGCCGATGAATCGATTGGCAATGACAAGCGAATTGCGGCGGCGAAGCAAATCATCGAGTTCCGACCGACGGAGGCAACTGCGGTCGATACCGTGCTTGACCAGTGGACCGCGCGGACCGACTCCGAAATGGCCGCTGGGATGATCGAAGCTCTTAAGCAAAGTCGCTCCGAAGCGGTGGGCGAAAAGTTGATTGAAGTGATGCCGATGATGACGCCATCGGTACGTTCACTTGCCATCGGTTTGATGCTGAATCGCCCCGATGCGACTCGTGCATTGATCGCCGCTGGACAGTCCGATGACTTGTCGATTGATGATTTGTCGCTCGACCAAAAGCAAGCCCTCGCAAGCCATCCCGATAAAGCCATTGCCGCGGACGCACAGAAACTTCTCGCTGCCGGTGGTTCGTTGCCCAGTGCTGATCGCCAAAAGGTGCTCGATGAATTGCAATTCGTAACCACGCAAACCGGAGAAGCTGCAAACGGCAAAGCGATGTTCAAAAAGCATTGTGCCGCATGTCACATTCATTCCGGCGAAGGTGCGAAGGTTGGTCCCGAGTTGACGGGCATGGCCGTGCATCCGAAGGCCGAACTGCTCACGCACATCCTTGACCCAAGCCGCAGTGTGGAGAGCAATTTCAAGCTGTATACGGTCCTGACCGTTGATGGATCGGTGTTGTCGGGAACGTTGGCGTCGGAGTCTCGCACGGCGATCGATTTATTCGACGCGCAAGGCAAACGCCGTGCGGTGCTGCGAGAAGACATCGACAGCCTGGTGGCGTCGCGAAAATCAATCATGCCCGAAGGTTTTGAGAAGTTGATGACAGCGGACGAGATGACGGACTTGTTGGAGTTTCTAACCAGTCGCGGCACCTATTTGCCGATCGATTTAGCCAAGGTCGCAACCATCTCCAGTGCGAAGACGATGTTCACCGGCGGCGGCAACAATGCCGAACGATTGTTGTTCAGTGACTGGACGCCAAAACAATTCATGGGCGTTCCTTTCCAGGTCATCGATCCGCAAGAAGGCAAGGTCGCCAATGTGATTCTGCTTAACGGTCCCAATGGAGAACCGACGCGGAAGATGCCCAAGAGTGTTGAGCTGCCTTGCAACGGTCCCCTAAAAGCTCTGCATTTGTTAAGCGGTGTCAGCGGTTGGGGGCATCCCTATGGAAAGCCAGACGCGGTTTCGATGATTGTTCGATTTCATTACGCCGATGGCAAGATTGAAGACCACGAATTAAAGAACGGCGTTCACTTTGCGGATTACATTCGCCGAGTTGATGTCCCTGGTTCTCAGTTCGCATTCGATTTGTCCGGTCGTCAGATTCGTTATCTGTCCATCGCGCCGGACACGGCAGAACCGATTTCGAAAATACAGTTCGTCAAAGGTACTGATGAATCCGCGCCCGTCGTCATGGCGGTAACGTTGGAATCGAGATAGGGCTTTGCCCACGTGTCTTGCTCCATCACGTCGCTACTGGTTTGATGGGCGAGGCCTAGCCGCGTCAATCATCTCGGCTCGCTCCGCATAGCTTTGCGATTGAGCCTGACTGATCGACTCGTACAATCGTGCCAACGATCGATAGGGGGCTGCATAAGTCACATCGCGGGCAATGGCGGCATTGAACGCTAGTTCGGCTTCCGCGAAGCGTTTCAGTTTTCCGTAGCAAAGCCCAAGGTTGTAGTTGTCCGACGCGTCTCGCCGGATGCCGATCAGGCGCTCGTAGCGAGCAATCGCGTTTTTCATTTGACCAAACTCAAACGCGGTCGTCGCCAAAAGTGCCGTGGCTGCTCCTCGATCGAGTATTGACAGAACATCCGACTTCTCACACTTCGCCGCCGCGGTAGAGACATCTTGCCACAGTTGCGATTTCTCTTCATCGCTGATCTCGTCAGCTCGCTGGCTGACGATCGAAAATTGAAGATTGGCGAGCAGCAGCAACGCGTCCATTCGCTCTTCCGTTTGTTCAGTCATCGCGGATTTCAATCGCTCAATCACAAGTTTTGTGTTGGCGACCGTCAGCAATTCGGGCGTCACGTCAGATAAAAACCACCGCCCCAGCGCCATCGCTTCATGAAGCCTTCGTTTCGGCGAATCGAGCGGCGCGGCGTCTAATAAAGCGACCGGTTCTGGCAACAAAGACTTGGCTTTTTTCGCCAATTTATCTTCTGCAAGTTTTTCAACATCATCAAGATGAATCCCGATCCGGTGGTTCGTGATCACCACGTGTGGCACTTCGCTTTTGCCACGCGGCATGTGACAAGTAACACATCGATTTTCGTTCTCCGCTATCCGGATCGAATGATCGATGCCACATGCCTCGTCCTCATGACATGAGTAACATTGCTGCCGGTGCATTTCATGCTCGTCTCCTTTCGCGGCAACGTGATGGGGGTCATGACACGTCACGCAAGTCATCTCCGAATTCTGAAAACATTCGCTTTGATCAAGCTGTGAAAAGTGTCCGACGAAGGCGTTTTCTCCACCTTCTTTGCCAACGGTGTATTCCGCTTTCGTCGCTTGAAGATCATCGCCCGGGTGAAAACTCCACGCATCCATGCCGGGTTCGTAAAACGAGACGGTGCCCTGCAAATGGCACTGGGCGCAAAGCGATTGAACCTGGGATCGCGTCATCTTGGCGGGGCTAACGATCAAATCTTTCAATTCACCAGCCGCATCGGACGGCTTCCCGTCATCTTTAGCATTCTTGTGCATGGAAGTATGGGCAGCGCCAGGGCCATGACAACGTTCACAACCAATCGCCATTTCATGGATTTCGAAATGGTTAAAGTTGTCTTCTTTACGTGAAAGAAGCCCCACGTGGCAGAACAAACATTGGTCGTTGACCTGTCGTTTAAAGCCAGAATGTTTTTCGCGATCGTAGCCGGGCGACATCGCGTAGTCTTTGCCACCGACGTAATAGGTCAGCGGTGATTGAATGCAGCCCTCACGGTCGCAGCTCAGGTAGGACTTTGCAAACGCACCGCTTCCCATGACCAAGTCGATTTTCTTTTGTTGAACCGGGATCGGAGACGGTGCACCTTCGATCAAAAGCGATTCGGTGTGCAGCAAATCACCCGTCGGTGATGTGGAGGTTGAGTAACCGCGTCCACTCATGCGATGAACAAACTGGCGCCCAGAAATCTCTTCATTCAACACCGGTTTGCGCAGTGACCGACTGTGGTCGGTGCTCAGGTAGCTTTCATATCGTTCGCGGTGACACTCTGCGCATCCCGCCGAACCGATGAAACCAGGAAGCTTGGTCGCGATGATATTCTGCTGCGTCGCGATATTTTGCTGTGCCGTAGGCTCCGTCGCTTCAACGCTGGCGTGTTCGTTTTCAAGCGGTTTCGAGATCTCGCTTGAGGGCAAAATGTCATCGGAACGTGCGGTGTCGGCCTGGATTTTGGGCGGGGGCTTGGCACCGCAACCCGCGGAAAAAATCACGAAAAACAGAATGGCGATGAGCCCACTCCGACAGGCGAGAAGGCTTGCTGACGGCAAGGGATGCCAACTAAATTTTTTGAAATACACGGTCAAACCTTTGCTGGTAAGCCTGATTAAGCAAGCCTTTGCTGATCTATTCACGACGCACCCTGTCGCACAGTGTACCGTTGCGAACCTCATTCGCGGATAAGAGAGGCGTCGATCCGCGTCTGTGGCGGCACACCCAGGCGGAGTCGACAAAACAGGGATAAATAATTATACGCGACAACTGCCGAATGGGCCGATTAGGGATGATTCACATTTGAACCCGGGACGATGAAATGGACCATCCGGGAATCATTCCTCATACTCCCGTTAGCGCCAGTCCCAACGGGATAGTTATGAGTCCTGCGATGATGCGGCCGCAAGTTGACGCGAGAGAGTTCAACGCTTTCTATGCAGCCATTTCCGGTCGACCCGCGCTCTTGGGTGGTTGTGCGGGTTGGGCAGTAACTTCGAGTGCTGATGAAGATGTTTTGTGGCTTCCGATTTTAGTTTTGGGCCTGGATTGTAGTTCAGCGCGGAACGCCAAATGTCTCATTGCTCCAACCAATTCCGCCTCTCTCGGCTCGGCACCAACCGCTACCTCGGCTGAGTTCAAACCTGACGGTTTCGACCGTCTCGTGACCTCGCGTTGCGTCGATTAAGGCGGGCGGCGGAACGCCCATCGCTGAACCGGTCAGCATTGCCCGCCAAAGTTGGGCAAACGATTCAAACGTGAAGTGACAAACGTGGCTACGAAGTTTATCCCGCAATGCCCTT
>Ga0105051_10004381_pt1 | contig 16383 bp, 13 predicted proteins | sample FRY02_FD_78383 | JGI IMG/M metagenome (GOLD analysis project Ga0105051, IMG submission 78383) | Freshwater microbial communities from Lake Fryxell liftoff mats and glacier meltwater in Antarctica - FRY-02 (megahit assembly) | ecosystem: Environmental > Aquatic > Freshwater > Ice > Glacier... | reverse complement strand
GAAGAAATTAGACATCTTCCAAAATGATTAACTTTGTGATAGAAATCTTTTTATGAAAACCTTTTTCCGACTTTTTGCTTTTGCTGCTCCTGTACAGAAATTTGCGGTTCCATTCTTTTTCACATCGGTTTTAGGTGTCATATTCGGACTTCTCAATCTCACCCTTCTGATCCCGGTTTTTGAGCTCCTATTCGATCAACCGGGAAAGACAGGAACACAGGGTCTATTGATAGCGCCTGAATTTGATTTAAGCCTGAGCTATTTCAAGAACTTGTTCTATTATTATTTCCAAAGCATCATTAATACTTCTGGCAAGGTAGGAGCTTTAAAAATGGTCAGTATTGCTATTGTCATTTCTGTAATACTGAGCAATTTGTTTAAATACTTGTCGGCCAGGGTGATTGAAAATTTCAGATTAATGATTGTAACCCGCATCCGGAGTAATATTTTCAAAAAACTCACCAATATTGATATTCAATATTTCAGTAGTCAGCGCAAAGGTGACCTGATTTCGAGGTTCATGACCGATGTAGTAACCATTCAGGACTCTATAATCCGCTCTGTACAAGTTATTCTGCGTGAGCCGATTGCCATAATTCTTAATTTTGCTGTCCTGTTTACAATATCTGCCAAACTGACATTTTTTGCCCTGATTCTCATTCCTGTCTCAGGTCTGCTTATTTCTGTGATCGTCAAAAGGTTGAAGAAACATGCAACTGCTGCCCAAGAATCTTTAGGAGTATTGGTTTCGAGTATAGATGAGGGACTCAATGGTGTTAAAATTATTAAATCGTTTAATGCTGAGCACTATATACAAGAGAAATTCAATGCCATAAATATGTGGACAAGCAAAATCCACAGGAGACTGGCAAGACGGGTTCTGCTGGCCGCACCGGTTTCAGAAATGATGGGTGTAATTACTGTGGCTGCGCTCCTCTTTTATGGAGGTACCCTTATCCTTCAGGAGGGCTCGGATCTTCAGGGAGCTGAATTTATCGGCTATATCATTATATTTTCACAAATCATTAATCCGGCAAAAGCCATCTCAGAGGCATTTGGAAATATCTCCCAGGGAATCTCGGCAGGTGAGCGGGTATTTCAATTACTTGATGCCCCTGAAAAAATTACTGACAAACCGAACCCGGTTTCAAAAACTTCATTTAATGATTGTATTGAGTTGAAAAATGTCTCTTTCGCTTATGGAGAAAAGGAGGTACTGAAAGATATCAATTTTAAAATTTCAAAAGGTAATACTGTTGCTTTGGTTGGTCCTTCGGGAGGTGGAAAAACCACCCTCATGGATCTCTTGCCACGATTTATGGATCCTTTAAATGGTGAAATCTGTCTGGATGATATTAATATAAAAGATATCAGCATGCGTGATGCCAGAGCATTAATGGGTATTGTGAATCAAGAATCTATTCTATTTAATGATACCATTTTCAATAATATCGCCTTTGGCAGAAGTTTTACTCTGGAGGAGGTAATCGAAGCAGCCAAAATAGCGAACGCCCATGAGTTCATAGTCAATACCTCTGACGCCTATCAGACCAATATTGGCGACAGGGGGATGAAACTTTCAGGAGGACAAAAACAGCGGATTTGCATTGCAAGAGCTGTATTAGCCAATCCACCCATACTTCTGCTTGATGAAGCTACATCTGCCCTGGATACTGAATCAGAAAAAGTAGTACAAAATGCCTTGAAAAATTTAATGAAAAATCGTACTTCTATTGTGATTGCCCACCGCCTGAGTACAATACAGGAAGCCGATCAGATTATTGTTCTGGAAAATGGTAAAATTGAAGAACAGGGTACCCATAATGAACTGATCCGGGCTGATGGCCTCTATAAAAGGCTCATCGAAATGCAAACGTTCAACGAATAAAAATGAAACATAAAGCACTGGTTTCTATAGCTTTATGTACCTATAACGGGGAAGCATATTTAAGAGAACAGCTGGATTCAATTGTTAATCAAAGCTACTCTCCAATTGAGCTGATTGCAGTTGACGATTGTTCCACAGATAATTCCTTAAAAATTCTGCAGGAATATGCAGTTAAGTACCCCATTATTAAAATTTTTGTTAATTCAGAAAACTTGGGTTATATCAAAAATTTTGAAAAAGCACTCCAGCTGTGTAGCGGAGACTATATTGCATTATCTGATCAGGATGATATCTGGGATTTAAAAAAGGTCGAAAAGCAAGTTAATACCATTGGCAATCACTTACTGTTATATCACGACTCCGAATTCGTGGACCAGAATGGTCAATCATTGAATAGGAAGATGTCTGATATTATGAATTTGTACCGCGGCGATCAACCCGAGGCTTTTCTTTTCTTCAACAGTATTTCGGGACACTCGGTATTAATGAAAAAAGAGCTTAGAGATGATCTCTTACCATTCCCAGATGCTTATTTTCATGACTGGTGGATGGGATACGTTGCCACAAACCTGGGCAGCATAGATTTCCTAAATGAAAGTTTAGTCAAATATCGGCAGCATCAGAAAGCAGATACAAATATTTTAAAACGGAAGAGGGATAATACAGTCAGAAATCCAATCAGTGCTTTGATGAAATATGAGCGGAAAATGCTATGGATTAAATCCTGCCTCGATTATCCCAAAAATAAAAATCCCGAATTCGTACGAAAACTCTATGCTGAATTCATAAAGAACAAAATGGAATTTATTTCATTCGAGCTTGCAAAGCTAATCTATAAAAATCGCGATGTTCTATTCAGCATTAACAAAAAAAGTAGCTTCAGTAAAGTGAATTTCACTCTAAAAGAATTGTGGGGAGGAAAAATCAGAAGAATATTTTCAGACTAATCGGGCTTGCTTTTCTTTGTAGCAGAACACATTAATGGCCATATCAAAACTTTCACAAATTAATCTTTTATCTACAAATGGGCGTTTTCTTGTGGCTGATTCCTTTATATAGTAATGGAAACCTAAACTTTCAACAAGTGCAAGAAGTTCATGCAGGGTTTGTTTTGAGTTCACATTGTTGTGGTATTCGAAGAAAATATGCTTGGCATTCTGTAAACTTTTTCCGCAATATTTCAAAACAATGTCCTCAGCACCTTCAATATCAATTTTCAAAAAATCGACATCTTCAGTCAGGTAATCGAGTAAAGGAACTGCTTCAATAAGCTTAGGCTCCTGCAGGGAGTATTCATTATTTACTCTACCCCCCATTCCACCATCAGTAAAGAACTTCAAGGTTTCAGTTTGGGTCCAGACCGCATTTTGATGAAGTGTCACATTTTTTAATCCAAAAGTCTCAACATTCTCTTTCAGGATCGCGAAAATATCAGGGTCAGGTTCGAATGCAATGATGTGATGATCAGGATAATTTATTGAAAAATATAAAACACTCAGGCCCATATTTGCTCCGCAATCAAGAATAGTACTTGATCCGGGGTTGGGTTTGAAACGATAAATTTCTGTCTCGAAAAGTTCAATATACGATTCGGCAAAACTTGGTCCGTGATGAAATTTAAAAGGTTTATCAAACACATGGGCATACCCGACTGTAAAGTGCTTATAATCCGCAATCCGACCTAATTCAAGCTTAATATCGCCCGAATTAAGCCTCATTTTTATCCTCGTTTTAAGCCTTCTGAACTCTTTTCTAAAACCCACAACTATCAGATTTATAGCAACTAAACAACGTTCATATTAAACAAAAAAAGCGATCAAATAGATCGCTTTCAAAAGTATTTGTTCAAATTACAATTTTCTTTTCACTTCTACCTGTTCGTATGATTCCACGATATCACCAACTTCAATATTATTAAAGTTCTGAATATTTAAACCGCACTCATAGCCGGTAGCAACTTCTTTCACATCATCTTTGAAACGCTTCAATGAGGCCAGTTCACCAGTATAAGCAACTACACCATCACGTATGATACGAATCTTGCTGTTTCTGGTAATTTTTCCGTCGAGCACCATACAACCGGCAATTGTACCAACTTTGGTGATCTTAAACACCTCACGAATTTCAACGTTTGAGGTAATTTTCTCCTCAAATTCAGGATCAAGCATACCTTCCATTGCGGCTTTCACCTCATTGATGGCATCATAAATAATTGAATAGAGGCGAATATCAATCTGTTCAGCTTCAGCCAATTTACGTGCACTTGCAGAAGGGCGAACCTGGAAACCAATGATGATCGCATCGGAAGCAGAAGCTAACAATACATCAGATTCAGATATCTGCCCAACTGATTTATGTATGATATTCACTTGGATCTGCTCGGTAGACAGTTTCAGTAAGGAATCAGATAATGCCTCAATTGAACCATCCACGTCACCTTTAACAATTACGTTTAGCTCTTTAAAGTTTCCAATCGCCAAACGACGTCCGATCTCATCAAGCGTAATATGTTTCTGAGTACGTAATCCTTGCTCACGTTGTAATTGTAATCTCTTATTGGCAACCTGACGGGCATCAACTTCACTTTCCATTACGTTGAACTTATCACCTGAAGTTGGTGCACCCTGCATACCAAGCACCTGTACTGGTGTAGAAGGACCGGCATGGTCTAACTTAACTCCGCGTTCATTATGTAATGCTTTTACCTTTCCACTGTATCCACCGGCAAGTATTGCATCACCAACGCGTAAAGTTCCGGCCTGAATAAGCACTGTTGTGACAATTCCGCGGCCTTTATCTAATGCTGCTTCGATAACTGTACCTACGGCACGTTTGTTTGGATTGGCTTTTAATTCCAGCATATCTGCTTCGAGTAATACCTTCTCAAGCAATAAATCAATACCTGCACCGGTTTTACCTGAGATTTCCTGACTCTGATATTTTCCACCCCAGTCTTCAACCAGGATGTTCATAGCAGAAAGCTGCTCACGAATCTTATCTGCATTTGCACCCGGCTTATCAACCTTACTGAAAGCAAATACTAATGGAACATTTGCAGCTTGTGCATGATTAATAGCTTCACGCGTTTGAGGCATCACACTATCATCAGCAGCAATTACAATAATTGCAATATCGGTAACATTGGCACCCCTAGCACGCATGGCCGTAAAGGCTTCGTGACCCGGTGTATCTAGGAAGGTTATTTTACGATCATTTTCAAGGGTTACCTCATATGCACCAATGTGCTGGGTAATACCTCCTGCTTCACCTGCGATAACATTAGTCTTTCGAACAAAGTCGAGTAATGAGGTCTTACCATGATCCACATGACCCATTACGGTTACGATCGGAGCTCTTGGTAATTGATCCTCTGGACTGTCAGGTTCTTCGAGCAAACCAATTTCTTCATCTTCAGGTTTCACAAACTCAACTTCATAACCGAACTCGTCCGCTACGATAGTTAAAGTTTCAGCATCAAGTCTTTGATTGATAGACACGAACATTCCAAGACTCATACAGGTTGAAATAACCTGAGTAACAGGAACATCGAGCATCAGTGCCAACTCATTTGCAGTTACAAACTCAGTAACCTTAATGGTTTTGGATTGCATTTCTGCTTCCAATGCTGCGTCTTCTGCAGTCTGAGCAACATCATCACGCTTCTGACGGCGTAATTTTGCTCTTTGTGCAAATTTACCTGATTTACCCGCACCACTCAAACGTGCAAGTGTTGCTTTAATCTGATCCTGAATTTCTTTATCTGTAGGTTCAGCTTTTGGAGCATCAGGTGTACGGGGCTTATTCCTGAAATCAGGACGGGCACCGCCTGCAGTACCCCCTTGTCCGGGTCTGGCATTTCTGAAATCAGGCCGATTACCCTGATATCCTGCACCAGGTGCTGGACGTGGTGATCCTCCTCCGGATTGCTGACTCTGCTGCCCCTGTTGTGTTGCTTGTCCGGCTTGACCGGGAGCATTATCTTTACGTTTCCGCTTACGCTTGTGGTCAGCACCTGCAGCACTTGATGAGGAGGCCACCGGTTGCCCACGTCGAGCCGGCGAGGCCGGTAACTCAATTCTGCCAATCACATTCGGACCTGACAGGCGTTCTGCTTTGGCACGAATAACAGTAACATCAGGATTACTTTCCTGTGTATTTATTTTAATTTCTGGTTTTTCTTCAATTACTGGTTTCGAGGCAGTAACTACAGAATGTTCCTTAACAACTTCTTTCGGGCTTTCAGCAGGTTCTTTAATTTCTGCTAAAGGGGGTGTTTCCACTTTGGGTTCAGCTTTTTGCGGGGCGGGCTGAGGAACTACCTCCGGTACTTTAACTATGATCGGCTCCTCAACTTTAACAGCTGGAGCCGGTGCAACAGCAGACTTTTCCGGTTCTGTAATTTTTTTATCTGGGCGGGTTTTGGAATTAAGATCATCTAAATTGATCTTTCCAACAACTTTAACGCCTGGCAAAGCACCATCTTCTAATTTAGGCTCAGCAACTACAGGCTTCTGAGGTTCAGCTTTAGGCTTCTCGATTACAGGAGAAATATATGGATTGACATTCTTGATCAGAATCTCTTCTTGTTCAAAATCCTTTGAGCGCTGTGGCTCAGTCTTTTCGATGGTTACAGGAATATCATCGCGACGAATCTTGCCAATAACGATTTGTTTAGCTTCTTCTTTTACGATCTTATCACCCTGGAACTCCTTAAGAAGAACATCGTACATCTCGTCGGTGAGTTTGGTATTAGGCCTGGCCTCAACTTTGTGACCTTTTTTCCCTAAAAACTCCACCGCGGTGTTCAGGCCGATATTCAGCTCCTTCGCAGCTTTAAGTAAATTTGTGCTTTTACCTTCTGACATTTAATATTTTAACCTCGCTATTTTTGTACAAAAGTACGTTTTTTATATGTTATATGCTTTGAGGATTGGGCTTTTTCTCAAGCCCGCAATTTCTCAATTAGCTGCAATCGAATAATTTATTCAAACTCTGACTTCAATATCTCAATTACATCTTTCACTGTGGTGTCTTCCAGATCAGTACGCTTAACCAATTCATCTACAGATAAGCTTAAAATAGACTTCGCTGTATCTAATCCAACACGCTTGAATTCATCAATAATCCAGCCTTCAATTTCATCTGAAAATTCCTCAATATCCACATCCTCATCATCTTCATGCGCTTCACGGTATACATCAATTTCGTATCCGGTAAGCTTTCCGGCTAACTTAATGTTATGACCTCCACGGCCAATTGCCAATGAAACCTGATCAGGTTTTAAATAAACTGCGGCTCTCTTTTCTTCATCATCAAGCTTAATACTTGTAATTTTCGCAGGGCTTAATGCTCTTTGAATATACAATGAAATATTGTTTGTAAAGTTAATGACATCGATATTTTCATTCTTTAATTCACGAACAATTCCATGAATACGCGATCCCTTCATACCCACACAAGCTCCAACCGGATCAATTCTGTCGTCATAGGACTCAACCGCCACTTTTGCCCGTTCTCCCGGTTCACGGACAATTTTCTTGATGGTGATCAGTCCATCGAATATTTCAGGAACCTCCATTTCAAACAAACGTTGTAGGAACTCTGGTGCGGTACGTGAAATAATGATCTTAGGGTTGCCATTCAGCATTTCAACCTTCTCAATAATTGCGCGTACAGAGTCTCCCTTTTTGAAATAATCGGCAGGAATTTGCTCTGTCTTAGGCAATAGAAGCTCATTCCCTTCGTCGTCAAGTACCAAAGTCTCCTTTTTCCAAACCTGATATACTTCTCCGGTTACAATCTCACCAACACGATCTTTATACTTCTTAAAAATTTCGTCCTTTTCAAGTTCCAGAATCTTGGAAACCAGGGTCTGACGTGCAGCAAGAATCGCCCTTCGGCCAAAGCTTTCCAGGGTAATCTGTTCAATAAAATCATCTCCAACCCCAAGATCAGCATCAATAACTTTTGCTTCGGCAAGTTCAATCTCTAGATCATCATCTTCCGAAAAACCATCTTCCATAACAGTTCTTGTACGCCAGATTTCCAAATCCCCGTTATCCGGGTTGACAATCACATCACAATTTTCGTCTGTGCCATACCTTTTACGCAACATGCTGCGGAAAACTTCTTCCAACACACTGATGACCGTAGGACGGTCAATATTCTTGAAGTCTTTAAACTCCTGGAATGAATCGATTAAATTAATATTGCTCATTTTTTATTGAATTTGTCCCGTTTGTACGAGATGTTATTTAAAACTCACTAAAACTATCGTTTCGGATATATCTTTAAACTGAAAAAGGTTTTCAACCGAAACTGCTTTCTTACCTTTATCCTTAACCACTTCCTGAATAATTATTCCTGAATCATCAGAACTGATCAATTTACCTTCCCTAATACTGCCATCATTAAGTTTAACCCTTAATGATCGGTTAATATTTTTCTGGAACTGCCGCAATGATTTTAGAGGGGTGTCTATTCCTGGAGAGGAAACTTCAAGTCTGTATGCTTGCTCAATTGCATTTTCCTCTTCAAGATGAAAACCCACATGCCGACTTATGGCTACACAGTCACTGATTGCAACACCTTTGTCTCCATCTACTAAAATAGACAAAATTCCGCTTCCGTGCATTTGAACGTCTACCAAAAACAAATCTGGACGATCAAAAATCTTTTCTTCAACTAACTCAATTACACGTTTTTCTATGTTCATAATTGACCTTTTTAAAATCCCCCTTGAAAAATAGGTTGGTAAAAAAAGAGCCCCGATAATGTCGGGGCTCTTCTCAGATCGATACAAATATAAAAAAACTATCCGTCATTACAAATACCTGATTTCAATCCAATTATAAGACCTATTTTTTTGAAACTTTGAATTTATACTCTGTATACCCGTTTGATTCAAACAATTCACGCGTTTCGATCAGACTTTCAGCATCCTGAAGCAACAATTTTGTATAGCAACGGGCAAAATACAGTCCATTATCCCTAAAATTATCCCTTGGTTTAAATCGAATCAATCCCGCATCAATGATATAAATGCCTTTTAATGCCGGTTGAAAATCTCTCATTTCAGGATCAGGAGTTTCTTCATAAACTGCAAAAAAATTAGTCCAAAGCGAATCTGGTAAAGAATCAGTCATTAACTCTTCTATAGCTTGGTCAGCTAAACCGCTTAATTCTACCTCGCTACTGTCGGAATTTAGCCTGATCAGAAGTTTATTAATAGCCCTTTCCTCAACCCTTTCTTGTTTACAGGAATGAAATAAAACCAAAATAATTACCGAAATGTGGAATAGATTCTTCAATTTCATAGATATTTACCTTTAAATCCTAATAATATGAGGCTAATCATCGAAATACTATTAATGGGTGCAGCTGTCGCTATTGCTGCTTACCTACTTCCAGGAGTTGATGTCGAAAATTTCTGGAGCGCCCTTATTGCAGGGATACTTATTGCTCTTGCAAACGCCACCATTGGAACAATTCTCCGTATTTTAACCTTTCCGATTAATTTTCTGACTCTGGGTTTGGTTTCTTTCATTATTACCGTACTAATGGTTTTATTAGTTGACAACCTGATGGAAACTTTCAATACCAGCGGTTTTTTATCAGCCGTGCTTTTTGCCATTGTTCTCGCTCTGATTAATATGATCTTTTCGGCATTTCAGTCAGAGAAAGCATCCTAAGAAATTATCCCTATCCATGGTTTTTCATGAATTAGGTATCGGGTATCATTATTATTTATAAGCCTCTGTTGCTTTGATTACCAAAGGAGATTTGTCTTTTGCTGTTTGAATAAATACATCCTTGTTATCTGCCATCCGGTAATGTTTTGCCAGTTTTCCAATGGCAGTAGCTCTTACCTGTGAAACCTTATCATGGAGAGCCAATTCTTTCAATGTTTCATGAACTGCTTTACGTTCATCATCAGACAGATTTTCAATGACAGACAAGGCTGTATTACGAACGAGCCAATTCTTGTCTTTCAATGCTGAAACCATTATATTCCTTGCTGCAGTTTCTTCTTTTAAATCCTTCAGTTTCAAAATTGCTTCAATCCTGTCCATAAATAAGGGTGCATGCTGATACTGAAAAATATACTCCTGAATATTTTTTTCTTCGTTCTTTTCAGCAAGGATATACTTTTCTGCATCAACATTCACAAGATCAGGAGGACTTGCCAAGGGAAAAATAAAGGATTGATTTTGCTTTTCAAGGACAATTTCCTTACGCTCAACTTTATTTCCGGAATAAAGGTCTATGGCCATTGGGATGCGATAAAGTGGTGTTTCTGAAAGATTCTGGTCCTGAGTAATATTAACCTTAATTTCCCGCTTTAAAGGGTCATAGGTATTCTGAATACTCAAAACCGGGTGTCCTGAGGCAAGGAACCATTGATTAAAAAACCAATTTAAGTCCATTCCGGTAATTTCTTCAAATGCGAGCCTAAGGTCATGAATCTCAGCCGTTTTGTATGAATGCCGGTTCAGATAAAGTTTCAAAGATTGAAAAAATGCATCGTCTCCTACAGTTTTCCTTAGCATGTGAAGGATTCTTCCACCCTTGTGGTAACTAATTTCATCAAACATTTGTTCCCTATCGGCATAATCAAAACGGATTACATTAGGTTCCAATTTTCGCTTATTCCCGATATAAACCGACATATCTTCTAGGCCTTTCACGTCGGCCTGATCTCGGCCATATTTATATTCTTCCCATAAGTATTCGCCATAGGTTGCAAATGATTCGTTCAACGGCAGATTAGCCCATGACTCGGCCGTAACTAAATCGCCAAACCAGTGATGAAACAGTTCATGGGCAATAATATCTTCGTGATTTTCATCTAAGTATTGACCTGCTGACATATTCATACCTTCGAAAAAAACAGTTGCAGTGGTATTTTCCATTGCGCCGCTTACAAAATCACGGACAACGATTTGTGAATATTTATCCCATGGATACTCTATTCCGAGTTTATTAGAGAAAAACTCCATCATCTCGGGGGTTCTCCCAAAAACCAATTTTGCAGTGGATGCATAAGCCGGTTCAGTATAATAGCTAACTTCCTTTCCTCGCCACGTATCCTTCGTAATAACAAAATCTCCGACTGCCAGCATAGTCAAATAAGTAGCGTGTGGCTGCTCCTGTCTCCAGCTGTCTGTTCGGGTACCATCCCCGTTCATACTAGAAAATTCAAGTGTGCCGTTCGAAAGGCTTACATACTCATTCGGTACAGTAATATTCAGTTCCTGAGTCATTTTCTCCTGTGTGTCATTGATGGTTGGAAACCAACTCGAATTACATTCAGTTTCACCCTGAGTCCAGATCTGCCTAGGTTTCCCTTTCTCCTTTCCATCCTTGTTGATAAAATAAATTCCACGATCACCAGCAGAAGCGATGTCCTCTCCGATCTTTAATTTATTAGGCATGGCTACATAATCTATAAAAACTGTGTATTTCTGATCTCTAGTATATATCTTATCAAGGCTGATTCTTAGCAATTTGCCATCGTAAGTATAGCGCAGTGGCTTTTTATCATAGTTGTTAACTAATGATACTGAGTTAAAACGGAAGCCATTAGCATTCAGCACCAATTGATCAGAAGGATAGAAATAGGGTTTTGCCAGAATAGTGGCCTTTCCAATAACATAGGCACTATCCCAATCAAAACTGAGATCGAGACGGGTATTTATAATATCAGTTGTCTTGGTATAACTTCCCCTATAAGCCAATGATCCCTTTGAATTTTCAACAACAGTAACCGGATCAAGATTTACCATTCTTGGAGCAGAACAAGCCAAGAGAAATATTGAAGCTAGTACAGGGTAACAGAGAATATATTTAATTTTCATCAGCATAAATTGTAAGCGAGTTATATTTTCAGCATCCGTAGAAAAAACATTCTTCTGTGTGTTTAATTTTTATTTTAATCATTTTCTATTCTTCGAGTAACAGATCATCAATTATTTTTTCAAATTCCTTTTTAAAATCTGTGTAATATACCCCTGTTCCTGGTCCGCTGAAACCGGTATGGATTTTTCTAACTTTTCCACTTTTATCAATGATCATCAAAGTTGGAAAGCCTATAAAACTATTTAGCATTGGCATACTTTTCGCCACCTCGGCTTTATCATTTTTATAGCCAGTAATCAACATATCATAAGGCACTTGAAACCTTTCTCGCAAACGTAAAACATTTTTTTTGGACCGTTCAAAATCTGTAGAACGTTCATAAGCCAATGCTACAATTTCAATCCCCTTATCCTTATATTTTTTGTAGAATGGAACCAGATAAGAGGTCTCATCCATACAATTGGGGCACCAGGATCCAAAAAACTGAACAAGAACAATTTTATTCTTAAATTTTGAATCCGACAAGGAGACATTCTTACCATTCAGATCAGGAAAAGAAAAATCTATTTTATCAACTCCATCCTTCAAAACTGTTATCGAATAAGCATCAGGTAGGATGGCCTTATCATCCCTTTTAGCGGTCCATGTCTGGACTGTATTTAGCCCGGAATAGAAATATCCATCCACAATACTATTGTTGTTTAATATTTTACCGGTAAAGAGGTAGGCATGACTCCCATCAAAACAGGATAGGTAAAGTTTATCATCTGAAACCGTTCCTTCTAGGAAACGATAATCGCCAGTATTGGTCAAAAAGGTGCCGAAAAGGCGACCATCTTCTTGAGTAAATTCACCTATAGCTGGAACAACTTTACCTGTCTTTGCATCATTAAAGGTAACAGACCAACGGCCTGATAATACAAATTCAGATTTTGTGTTTGCTTTGAAAAAACGCGACGAATCACCTTTTTTGGCTTCAATCGTCATGACTTCAGTACTATCCGCAAAGTGTTTAATCCATTGCCCATTCAAAGATCCATTCCGAATCTTTGCTCTAATCTCTGAATCAAAAAGTGGCATCTGAATGATTAATGAATCAGATTCCAATGAGATTTCATCGACCCTAAATCTCTCTTCTCCATTAATAACATCTAAAAGTTTCTTGTTATCCGAATCTGTCACTTCAAAATTAAACGGTATCTCAAGTCCTGCGGATGTTTTTAGGGTGGCGCGCCAGATTCCTTGTTCCAACTCAAGATCATTATTGTTTTCACAAGAAGAAAAGCCGGAAAGTAGAAAAAGGGATACAATAATTTTGAAAATGTTTTTCATCCGTCTATTTTATTGATTTTTAATCATTTCGGATTCATAGAATGAACCCCGTTGACTATTTCAAAATCTCACGAGCTATCACAATACGCTGTATTTCAGATGTCCCTTCATAAATCTGTGTGATCTTTGCATCTCGCATCAAACGTTCAACATGGAATTCTTTAACAAATCCATAACCTCCATGTATCTGAACGGCTTCAATGGTAGTTTTCATGGCCACCTGTGAAGCAAATAGTTTGGCCATAGAGCTTGCCTGAGCATATGGAAGCCCCTGATCTTTTAACCATGCGGCTTTTAAGCACAACATTCTGGCGGCCTCAATTTCGGTAGCCATATCTGCAAGCTTAAATTGAATTGCTTGATGGCCCGAAATTGGTTTACCAAATGCCCTGCGTTCTTTGGAGTATTGCAATGCCAACTCATAAGCACCTGAAGCGATCCCTAGAGCTTGAGAAGCGATCCCTATACGTCCTCCATCTAGTGATTTCATTGCAAATGAGAACCCAAACCCTTCATCCCCAATTCGATTTTCTTTAGGTACTTTTACATCGGTAAACATAAGAGAATGCGTATCAGAACCACGTATTCCCAGTTTATTTTCTTTAGGACCTATCGTGAATCCCTCCATGCCCTTCTCAACAATTAGAGCATTTATTCCCTTGTGTCTTTGTGCAGAATTAGTTTGGGCAATTACAAGATAGGTAGATGCATTTCCTCCGTTGGTGATCCAGTTCTTAGTTCCATTCAGGAGATAATGATCCCCCATATCAATTGCACTTGTTTGCTGAGAAGTTGCATCAGAACCAGCTTCAGGTTCAGAAAGACAAAAAGCACCTATTTTTTCTCCTGCTGCAAGTGGTTTCAGATATTTTTCCTTTTGAAACTCAGAACCATATTTCTCAAGTCCGAAGCAAACCAATGAATTGTTCACCGAAACCACCACAGAAGCTGATGCATCCACTTTTGATAGCTCTTCCATAGCAAGTACATAAGAAATGGTATCAAGTCCAGAGCCATTATACTTTGGATCAACCATCATCCCGAGAAAACCAAGTTCACCAAGTTTCTTGATCTGCTCATGAGGAAATTTCTGATGTTCGTCCCGCTCTATTACCCCGGGCTTTAATTCATTATTGGCAAAATCTTTGGCTGCCTGCCGAATCATCAGTTGCTCTTCCGTAAATTCAAAAAACATAACAATTGGTTCTTTGCCCGAAATTTATGTTTCAGGCGTGATTAGTATTTGGTCGTTTGCAAATATTAAGAAATATTTTCGTTAGTTATGCCAAGGATTGCGGAATCTGTTGCAAAAACTTAAGAATGAAAGAAACTTGATTGATAATTTCAGAAATTCGATCCGATTTTTTTCTCAATCAGCGTAGTTGAATAACCGCTAAGATATTCAATGGTTCTTACCGCTCCACCGTACTGCAAAACCAAGTTGGCACCAACAATCCGTTCAATAGAATAATCAGCCCCCTTAACCAAGATGTCGGGTCTGACTAATTCGATCAAGTGTAATGGGGTGGGATCATCAAATATAACAACAGCATCCACAAATGAAAATGAAGCAAGGATTACTGATCGAGAAAGCTGATCTGTAATTGGCCGGCCAGGGCCCTTCAATGATGAAGTAGATGCATCGGAATTTAAACCAATTACCAATCTATCGCCCATATCAGCGGCTTTAGACAGATAATCAATATGCCCTAAATGAAGTAAATCAAAGCAACCATTGGTAAACACTATTTTCTTTCCAAGGAGACGCCATATATTCAAAGTAGGCTGTATTTGAATCTGAGTATAAATCTTTTCTTTAATTTTTTCCAATCGACTCATTCTTATTTTTAGCAGTGGTTTGCTTTAGGAGTAAAATTACACTTAATGAACCAATTAAAAGGATAATTAATGTTTGACTTGTATGAACTATTAATGCATACGAAAGACCATCACTTTTGGAAATACCATATACAATCAGACCCTCTGAAACCATCCAATGAAAAGCTCCGATTCCTCCCTGCACAGGTGCAATCATTGCAAGACTCCCAAACACAAGTGTAGAAAGTGCAGCACCCGGACCGAGTGAGGAAGTACTATCCAGGGCAAAAAAGCAAAAATAGGTTGAAAGCCCATAAAACACCCAGATTGATAATGTACTTATTATGAATCCGATTTTATTATTCAGATTTTTTACTGAAAGTATTCCAGTCTTCATTCCCGAAATAAACTGAAAAATACGATTAGAAATTCCCCAATTTTTCTTCTTCATCAGGATAACAAAGAAAATAACGATCAGAGTTAAAAGAACAAAAGCAAAGATCAGCAAAGCAATATCTCCAATTCTACCGCTTAATTTATTGAGAACATGCTTGTTTAAAAATCCGGATAATAGCTTATATTCTATAACTATTGCCATTGCAAATACAAGACCCAGCACCAGCAAATCAACCAGACGTTCAGCAAGTACTGTCCCCAGCAACTTCACTAAGGGAATTTTATCCGATTTATTTAAAACACTGCATCTAGCTACCTCCCCCATCCTTGGGAATGCCAGATTTGCAAGATAACCCATCATAACCGCATGAAAAGTATTAAGCAAAGAGGGAGTACCATAACCCAGCGAGCCGATCATCAAATTCCAGCGGTAAGCTCTTAATATATGTGCGAGCAGACCAGCTAATATGGCAAGAAGAACCCATCTAAAATCTGCGCTCTTCAGATCATAAAACATTTTACCTAAATCCTGCCCTTGGAAGGCTAAATACACAAGCAAAAAGCCTATAATAAGGAATATTAGGTATTTGAGAAATGTGGTTGTTGAAATTCTCAATATATATTAGCTTTATTCAGATACACATTGTCAATAATCCTGATTTTACCTATTCTGGCAGCTACGAGAGCTATCGCTGTTTGGGCCTTTTTTGAAGTAATGGGCTCAAATGTAAGAGCATTAAAAATTTCAAAATATTCTATCTCGATTCCGGGGCATAATTCAAGAAACGCACTCACCTGATTCTTTATTTGTGGAACTGATTCAATTTTGAATAACTCCCGTGCCAATGTAAGTGATTTGAATAAAGCAAGTGCCTGCAACCGCTCCCCGTGTAACAAATATACATTCCGTGAACTCATTGCAAGACCATCATTTTCTCTAATAATCGGGCAAATAACCAGTTTCACTTTGATCTTTAATTTTTTGACCATATGTGCTATCACCATAATCTGCTGATAATCTTTCTGACCAAAAAAAGCAAAGTCGGGTTTCAATGTATCAAATAGCTTTTTTACGATTTGTGTGACCCCCT
>Ga0105051_10004372_pt1 | contig 16401 bp, 10 predicted proteins | sample FRY02_FD_78383 | JGI IMG/M metagenome (GOLD analysis project Ga0105051, IMG submission 78383) | Freshwater microbial communities from Lake Fryxell liftoff mats and glacier meltwater in Antarctica - FRY-02 (megahit assembly) | ecosystem: Environmental > Aquatic > Freshwater > Ice > Glacier... | reverse complement strand
CTTTATGCCAAAGCTGGCAGTCCACTGTGAGTGGAACTTCCATGCCTGCCACCCCCGTTTCACTCATGTCATCAGTCCCCAAAACCTGGGCAGAGTCAATTCCCTAGCGAAGTCCGCCCGAATGAACAACCTACAAGCAAGAAACGAAAAAAGGCTCAGGAATTTCCTGAGCCTTTAAAGAGCGGGTGATCGGATTCGAACCGACGACATTCACGTTGGCAACGTGACGCTCTAGCCACTGAGCTACACCCGCGTATCTAATTTTCGAACCTAAGTTCGTCTACCACGAACCCAAGATTCAACCAGTCCTTCAAGCAACTGCTGCTAAAAGAACCACGACCTAAAGGAAAGTTCGCCAAGGTGGATTTCTAAGGTTGCTACCAAACATTGCTTAGTATTTAGCAAATCCAAGGCTAAATTTAGCCAAAATGTGCTAATCCAACCCAAGTCAGCATCTCTGATCCGACCAAATTGGTAGCTGGCCTAGGCCAAGCAGCAAATTATAAGCAATGGTACGGCGTTCGCAAACCCCAAAACCTCTGAATTTTCCGCGTGTCATCGTCCAAATTTCCATGAACTCTGCACAAAAAATCCTGAGAACGGTGATATCGTTTGAGACACCCTGCCTGACAGGTTAAATTGAATGGTCTCGGATTAGATTCATCACTACTTCTCTCTTAGAAGATCCAATTTATGGAACAGCCGATTTTCGAAATTGCTTTAGTTGAATTGCCGGAGGAAACTGCCCAGGACCTTCTTGGAAAAACGCTGACCTTGAAGAAACTGCCGCTGACGATTGGGCGTGGGGAAGATGCGACGATCGTTGTCAAACACCGCAGGCTTAGTCGCTTGCATTGCCGACTGTACATGGCGGAAAATCGTCTAGCCGTGAAGGACCTGGCTTCCACCAATGGAATTTTCATCAACGGATTTAAAGTCGTAGATGACACGTTTTTGAATATCGGAGACCGCTTGTCCCTAGGCGGTATCGTTTTCCAGCTTCAACCTGCCACCAATTTGCCTCGGAAGAGCAGGCAAGCCAAAGCCCCACCCTCCGCTAAGTCAGGCGGCACACCGAACGAAATCGACTTTAGCCCGCCCCCGGCTGGTCGACCGAGCCCACCCCAGCTAGGTGAGGCGGTTTTTTTTCCCGCCGAAGCGAGTGAACCCTTTGCGACACTTCCGCCTGACGATTCCAATGTCGCCGCAGACGCTCAGGACGCTCACCACAATTCCGTTGCAAGCGCCCAAGCCCCTGTTCCCACTCATGACATTCAAGAGATCTTATCCCGGCACAATCTTCCTGTGGAACCGCCGGCCCATCTAGAACCTATCGCACTCGACGAAGGCCCCGCCTCTGCGACGCCGATCATTCCTGATCGAGTCATCGACCGAGTCGAGACAATCCCCTGCATTGAAGAATCGTCTGAAACTCAGAATCCAGCGCAGGCGCAGCCGCCCCAACTGGTTGACCCGGTACCTTGGTTAGTGATCGATGACGACATCGTTTCCCCGAATTCGACAATATCTTCAGTGAACATCGAAACATCGTTTATCACAAAGCCAAGCGATATCGATCTTAATAACTTCCCTACATTAAGTAAACCAAAGACAATCGTTGCCACAGATGAACTTGACCTTGGCGAAGAAAGTGAAACTCGGAAAGATGCTTCAATGACTGCCTTGGGAAATTTCTTCGGCAAGAAGAACTTGAAAAAATGAATGTCATAACCTATTCAAATCTCCAAACATCCGCCTTTTGCAGGCAACAGTGATCGCCGTCGCGGAACTGAAAGAACATTTCAGTGCCTGCCACCTTTCCTGCAAACTTCCAGTGCTTGTGGCTTTGCCCTCTAGAGCGATTCTAGATTAGTGAACAACCATTCGATTTATGTCTCTATGCACCATTGCCCGACAAAGACCTGCCCCTTGGATATCGTTTGCTTGCAACACAGAACGCCGCGTCGCGCCTTTCCCCCAACGTTACGATTGCGGATTCGCATCTTGGTGCTGGCATTTCTCTTCACCTTGATTTCCCAAGCTGTTCAATCAAACAAACTTTTCTCACAACAACATTTGGAAAACAGTGGCCCGCATATTGTCGATGAAATTCGAGTCAGCGATTTCTTACAACCTGATTTTCGCAGTGTCGCCAAGCGGGTCTCACTTTTGGAATTTTCACCCAACGGCGAGAAACTAGCGATTCGAAATGGCGACAATCAAGTGATTCTGTTCGATCTTAAACAACGGACAGCGAACTTTGCTAAGGGAATCCTGCCGGGCTTCAGTCGCTTCGAAGACATGACTTTTTCCAACGATGGTAAGACGTTGTTCGCGGTAGCCAACGGCGGCCCATTAGGCGTGATCGCCTGGGAAACCGAGACATTGACAGTTCAGTGGTCACAACCGTCCCCACAAGGTAGTACTGCCAATTTAGATGATCAAAATCACCTTTTGATACTTGGAACGCACTTAACATACGTTGACGCCGCCCAAGGGACGAAGATCATCTCAGAGCCCGAAGTACTTGCCAAGGCCGACCAAGAACCGATCGTAGCATTACTAAAAAATGTAGTACTCGGCGGCCAGAATATGACACCGTTGGTTCTGCGAAACGATAGCATACAATCGCAACCCATCATCCGAAACACACCACTTCTGCCCATGATTTGGCAAACCTATTTAGGCAGTATCAGCCGCCGATCCAATCGCAATACCAGCATTGGGATCAAGATTTCACCCGATGGGAACACGATCGCAATTGTCGATCGCACTAGAATCATGCTTTGGCAAACACCTACCAACGACGGCTGGATGCACTTGGAAAACAGCGAAGTTGCTGACCTAAACATTAAAGAATTGCCTATCGAAAACGATATTCTGAATTTTGAATTCTCTCCTAATGGTCAATTGCTTGCGATTGGAACTATTGGCAGGAATCCAGAATCACCGGGACAAATTCTACTGCTGGATACAGTGTCAGGCACCACAATGGGAACTGTGGCAACTTCTCCACGGTCATTTACGGCAATTTCGTTTTCCAAAGACAATCGATACCTAGCCGTTGGTTCCAGCTCATTAGCGGATGACGTGATTAGGATTATCGACATCAACAAATGGTTGCTGGATCGCGAAAAATCAATCGATCCGGATAGCCTTCTGGCCAATCTATCGTCCAACAACGCACTGACGGCGTGGCATGCGGTTGCCACTCTACAGAACCAGAAAACAACTCTGCCGACGTCATTGACCGAACTCCTGGGATTTCAACAAAACGACTTGAACAAAGAGTTCCAAAGTTTACTTTCCCAGCTGAATTCAAAAAAATACTTAGATCGGCAAGCCGCACAGGAGAAGCTTAGCTCGTTTGGATTTGCCTATCCTGAAATCGTCGAAAAATTTTCTGGCGAGCTAAATCGCACCGCAGAATCCAAGTATCGATTCGGCAAGATTTCCAAAAACATCTCGGACGGCTACCAACTAGCAACCACTCAGTGGAAAACCATCTGCCGTACACTTGCGGTCTTGGAAGGCACAGACACTATCGAAGCATATAATGCGTTGAACGCTGCCGCAGGACACCCCATGCCACCGATCGCTCGTAAGGCTCGCGCAAGTCTTCGGATCTGGCAGAACCGTTTCGCACAACGGCATGACGTTGAGAAATAGACTTGGACGACTAGACACTCAAACAGCCACCTATGGATCGCTGATATTTCCATCAATCACCGCCAGCAAGCATGGGCTAGTCTCCGAATCGATCGCTGATGCAAGTCTTCACCAGCCAGCCGCTCACACTTCTACTCGCGCATACCCCAGTTCACTCAATACGCTCATCGTCGCTTTAGACTGATTCAAGACGTAGAAGTGCAGGCCTGCGACGCCCTGCGATTGCAATTGCTGCACTTGAGTGACCGCGAAATCGATTCCGACCGAGTACTCCCATTCCGGGTCGTCTTTTTCAGCCATTCGCTTCAATAAAGCGTCAGGCAACTTTGCACCGCACATCTGGGCAAGGCGATTGACTTGCCCCAAACTGGACGTTGGCAAAATGCCTGGCACGATCGGAATCGTAATTCCTCGAGCCTGGCACTGGTCACAGAATCGAAAGAAATCATCGTTATCAAAAAACAACTGGGTCACGATAGCATCCGCACCCGCGTCGACTTTTCGCTTCAGGTTATCCAGATCAGCTTCACGACTGACAGCCTCGCGATGGGTCTCAGGATAGCCTGCAACCAAGGTGCTAAAATGCGAATACTCTTGGTCGATTAGGTCCACCAATTGATTCGCATAACTAAAGCCACCTGCCGTAGTTTCAAACTTGGTCGCACCCTTGGGAGCATCCCCGCGCAAGGCGACGATTCCATCAATATTGCGTTCTCCAGCACGCCTTAGATAATCACGAAGATCATCAATCGTTGAACCGACGAGTGTCAAGTGAGACGCAACCGGCACGTTGAACCGACTCTTTACTTCAGATATCAAATCCAGGGTGCGATCCTGAGTCGAACCGCCAGCACCGTAAGTACACGTGATAAAGTCCGGTTGAAACTGCAACAACTGCTGTACTTGCGCATACAAAGTGTCGACACCTGCGTCCGTTTTGGGCGGGAACAATTCATACGAAAGGACACATTTATCGCTCTGAAACTTCTCTGCAATATTCATCGTCGTACTCTATAAGGTCGTACCGCAAGCAGTAGCATTTGAAATCTAAACCGAGCGTGGCTTTGCCCATTCGAACAGCACGGTCGCGTGCGTGCAATGATTTAATGCACAATTGGCTGGGAAACCGGCTATTTAACCATGACATAATATAAGCAATATTCAATCCCTTAGATAAGTACCGTTGTCCCGGCAAGTCAACAACGCAAACCCTACTATGCCTGCAGCAAACGCACAACAACAAGCCCCGCGGGCACAAGTAAACGCGGAACCACTGGACTGCGAACAGTAACGTCCAGAAAAAAAGCCACCCTAGCAGACCAAGGGTGGCTTTTTAATTCACATAAAAACTCAGGCGATCTAACGACACAGCCCTGGGTAGCAAGCCAAGTCCACTTCCGCTGGCCTCACGACCGCGTTACTTTGCCGGTGGAAACCCAGTTTTCTACCCTTTAAATCGTCAAGAAAATCTAGCTTTTCAACGCCAAACTTCGGGCATGAAGCAAAACCTTGTTCGCCTCGGCGTAATTGGGACGGTCGGGCAGCTTGGTGCGCTCAAACTCGTACCTAAATACGCGTTGCAATTCTAGACGCATTCTATCGACTTCTTCCAAGCCGATTTCACCGTGACGAATCGGTAACAGATCGTCAAGATAAGGCGTCATGTCCACCAGGACTTCGCCTTCCTTTAACGTGGCAACGCCCGAGAACAACAATCGCACCAAGTGCATCAGACGCTTCCACGGCACGTCTCGCCCGCGGCGCAAAGTTGCAAACAATCGGGTAAACTGAGCCGATACATACTCGTGATACGTATTGAAAACTAGCTTCGAAAGAAAGCTCTTTCGGATCGCCACTAACTGCTCACCAGCCTCAGTCAAGGTTTCCAATTCAGGACTGAACAAGCATTCCAACGCAGGTGGTTGAGCCTTCAAAGCCATCACCATAAAACGTTGCAATTCCAAATACGATTCTCGCTCGACGTGCTTCTCAATTTGTTCGGGCACGCCAAATAACGACCAATAGCTGGTCCCCTTGGCCAAGTACACGCCGCGATGTTCAATTTTCGATTGTTCGTCTGCCAATCGATAGGCATGCGACCCGGTCAAGGCACGCAGAATCGCGCGGTCGAACAATTCATCAACGGTATCCGCTGGATCAATCTCGCGGCTGGATACGCTTGAGATTGGCATCACTTCGTGTTCACGTAACCAAGTTTCATAGCCATCAACAAAACGTACGCGATAAGAGTCTGGCGGGTTCATTCCCTGACGGACAACTACGCCTACTGCACCACGCGGATGCAGGACTCGTCCAATATCATTGGTCAAATCAACTAAGGTCACAACATAAGTTCCGACCGCATGCAACCAAGTTGGTTGGCTAATGAAGTCTTCGTAAGCTTCGCTCGAGTAATCCATGACGGGCTCTAATCAATCACCTAAAAATCAGTAAAGCTGGTCGAAGTAGCCAACAAAATCGTTGAATCGATTTATTGGAGATTCCCGGCCTCAGCTTGAAACAAAAGAAACATGTAACCGCCCTGCCCAAAAGCCACACAACATTTACTACCCGCATCTTCAAAAACTCAATTTGCGATCGTCGCTTTCGCAAAGTTCCTTTACCAAAGTGAAACTTTTCACCTAGGGCGATGGAAAGATTGAAACAAAATGAACTCACATTAAAGGTGTACAAACAAACACATCCACAAGCCGATCTAATCCACATCTCGATGATCGAATGCATCTTTTGCTTGAATTTTCACAACGTGAAAAATATCCTCACGCGTTGAGCCACACCGAGTTTTACGCGATTAATAAATTCGTTTTGCCAAAACGGCCACGTGTGGCAGTTCAATAGATATCGCAACATAACCAGTTAAGAAAAGTCTTTTACATACAGCCTTCCACTCGGCCCACTTCTAACACCAATTGCTTTATGAAACAAGTTGCTCGTCTAAACCAAGCACAGAATCCATCAACAAGACCCATTCGACTTACCTGCCTAAATCAAGGACAGAATGCACCTAGCCTACTTCTATTGGCCGCTTTTCGAAATAGGGTCGGCTGCTTGAAGAAGCTTATCGTTGGCAACCTTAAAGGTAGGTCAAGAAGCAAGCTGATTTTTCAGGAAAAGCTAGAATACGCGACACTTTTGACTAATTTCGTCCGCAACACCGTCGTACCTGCATCACTGCAAACCGGATCAGCACTGGCTTAGCAACCGGTGCTTGCCTTGCGATATTTGGGCGACAACATGGCGTTAAAATTAGGGCTCCAAGGCGAGTGTCGTGATTTCCAACGCCACATTTCAAACATAATTGCGAGAACAAGCGGAAGCTGACTGTAGCAAGCAATAGGCTGCCAGCACTTTGACCTTATTCGTAAATTAGTTTGTGCCCCAAGCCGAGCGGACCTGTAAAATCGTCAAACACGCCCGGAAGCTCAAAGGCCGACAAGGAACTAATTTCGAGACAATTCCCAACCTGCGTTGCTCATTGCAGCGATCAAGCCATACAAAAAAAGCCCGGCGAATCCTACTTTTGGAAAACACCGGGCCAATACAATCAAAGGGTATCAAACGCATTCAAAACGATCACTTGTTTACGAATTCTTTTTCGTGCATCCAACGCTTCAGAATCGGCGATATCGCCAAACAAGCAAGACCCGAAACAACGGCCATGATCGCAATCAACTTATAGACGTCGCCGTAAATATGAACGGTATCAATCGGCGCTGGAACAAAGTTTCCTTTGCCGACATTGACGACCGCAAATTGAGCAATGATTGCAGCTAGAAATTGAGAGAACGCTGTCGCTAAGAACCACGCGCCCATAACCGTGCTGACCAACCGAGCTGGGGCCATTTTGGTAATCATTGACAAACCCACAGGCGACAAACACAGTTCGCCAGTAGTTAGCATCAAATACATCAACAACAAGTAAATCGAAGCCACCATACCGCCTGACGAGGTTTGTGCGCCCACGTATAGCAACGCAAAACCTGCACCTAGTTGCAGCAGCCCCAACGAAAACTTTACCGGCGTACTTGGCTCTAAACCCCGAGCTCCCAAGAAACCCCAAAGCGCGGTGAAGACCAAACCAAAGATCATGATGTAAATCGCATTAACCGACTGGTAAACTGAGGCGGGAACTTCTGAACCACCTAAACCAATTTCCCCAACCGCACTCTTATCGAAAGTCCACTCGACTACCTTATCCTCAACGGTCGCTTTCTCGTTTTTGGCCGCTTCTCGCAAGTAGGTCAACGCGGTCATGGTAACCGTTGGATAGGTGTTGACCTGCTCAATCGTCTCCGCCAACTCTTCTGGTTTCATTTGCTTATCTGGTTCCTTAGCTCCTTCGACTGCTCGAATTGATTTTTCAACTTGTCCCCGAAATGAAGCGGTTGCGTTGACATGGCCAAGGTACTCTTGAGACAGATATTCCATTCCGATGGTCCCGTCTGCTTCTGACGCAACCGAAACCCGTAGCTTCAACGTGGTGCCCACCATTTCAGGCGTCACAGAGCTAGATTCACTGACTCGATCGACATTACGATCAGTGAAGTTGTTAACCGAACTTCCTGACTGTTCGAAAAACGACCAAAACAACAAAGAGAAGAACGTTAGAATGAACACCACATACATGCGCTCTCGTCCCACTTTATCCATGGCAAACGCTTCACGAACCAAGTAAATCGAGGCGCCCAAGCCTGCGATCATCAAAATCAAACCCGCTGGACGACTGGCTTCTTCCACCATCGTGGCAATACCTTTGACGATTGCATATTCACTTTTCGCCAACGGTTCGATCACGCTTTCAGGCAAAAGTGAAACTTGGTTGTTAACGAATGGCAATACCGAAAAGCCAGAAACCAACAACACAAAGACGGGCAAAAGCACCAAGGTCCCCACCAAAACCAACAGCAAATTTCGGCTGTAATTCTTGGGGTCGGGCGTCAACCCGATAAAGTCTGGAAGACCACCTTTGGCCAACGCCACCACGGCAACGGTTGCCGACGCCACCAAGGCGATCGCTACAAAATAGTTCAAATAGACAGTGAAGGGATCACCCGAATTGTAGACAAATAGCCCATAAGCACTGGCCACTGCGGTACCCAAGATCATCGCTTGAGTAAGAATCGTCGGCGCCGCAAAAATAGCCAATCCAACCAACATACCAATCGTCGCTAAACCGAATCCGTAATGCCAACCATAGGTTTCTCCTATATACCCGCACAGAAGCGGCGCAATCGCGGCCCCTAAATTGATCCCGATGTAAAAAATCGTAAAGCCGCCATCACGCTTGGTACTACCTTCCTCATACAAGGATCCGACCATCGTCGAAATGTTCGGCTTAAAAAATCCGTTGCCGACGATCAATAATCCCAACGCGGTGAAGAAATAAAATTCGTTCTCCTGTGTCATCACCAGGTGACCCAGCGCCATAAAGATTCCGCCAATCACCACCGCAGTTCTGGCACCCAGCAATTTGTCTGCAATCATCCCACCAAAGAATGGTGTCATGTAGACCAATGCCGTATACGCACCGTAAACCGCATTCGCGTCCTTGTCACCGTAGCCCAGGAACCCTTTGATCATGTAAAGGACTAATAGCGCACGCATCCCATAGTACGAGAAACGCTCCCACATCTCCGCAAAGAACAATGTGAAAAGGCCGGTTGGGTGACCAAACAGCATGGCTTGGTGTTTCTGATCAATCGAAGACATTCAATAGTTCTCCTGCGAGCGCAACTCCGATTCAAATTCAAAGTTGCGGTAAGTTCATTGCATGCAGCTGTACATATCGGAAATCAACGTTCCCGTATGCCACGATGATAACGATACGCGAGTCCCGTTTCACCCCTACAAAACCCATTAAACAGGGTTTCTTGTCGTAAACAATCGTTTCAGCTTACCTAGTCACCTAATTCACAGACTTCGCCAACCTAACTACCACAGCAGCTTCGACTTCCTTCAACATCCATTGCTCAAAGTGCACCGCAGGCAGAACAACGGCAAACACATCTTCTCACGATGAGGTCCCTTGTTTTCTACGCCCCAGCAGCCATAGAAAGGCAATGAAGTCGTAAAGACCGTGGGCCACCATGACGCCCCAGATCCCTAAACCGGCAGGGACTGCGATTCCCAAAAGCAGTGCAATCGAAGTCGCTAAACAAAAATAGCCGAAGGTTACCGCGTGCAAGGCACCAAACAACAGCGACACTGCCGCTAACGCCAACAACCAAGCCACGTTTGCAGCAAACCAATTCAACAAAAAAGACTCAAGACAGCCCTGCAAGGCCCAACGAAAACAAAGTTCCTCACCAACGCCGGCAAGGGCTGCCAAAAGAAAAAGCTGAATCCTGTTCATCTTACTTAGCAACGGCAAGAATCCTTCGCCGATCCGGTCTTCGATATCTCTAATCCAAGCCAATTCCCAACGCGACGCAATGTAAATCGCAAGAAAAATAGAAATGCCAACCAAGGCACCCAATCCCGTCGAGGCCAACACTCCCAATCCGAACCAGTTTGCCGAGGCCAATTTTGAGCTGACGCTATACCAGGCTGTCTCAGGAAACAGCCCGCCCCAAAGACCAATGCCTAAGCCAAAGACAAGAAACAGCGATTGAAATGCCATCATCGCCCCAAAGCCCAATCTTTGCGGATTTAGAGGTTCGCTTTCATTCCCTAAACGATCCATATCCAAAGGTTCCCTTCAAGATCGCCATGGTCCATTTTCGAAAAGTGAAACGCTTTGGCCGTCGGATCACTCAGAACATTGCATAAAAAAACGGCCGCCAACTTTACGCTGACCGACCGTTCAATTTTTCATATTTTCGAATGCTGTCGCCGGCGCAAACAAGTTCAGCGATCAAATTCAGGCCGCAAAACTACATGCCAACAACATACCCTGCTCAGTTGCCAGTCTTAATCGGTTACCAGTCTTAATCGGTTACCCGTCTTAATCCCTGCATACGGGACCTTGGACTAGCAAATCGCTTCGACTGGTGTCATCTCTGACTACCCAACAAATGACTATTCAGCAGTCAAACCCAACTGCTTGATCAAGCCTTCTGCACCACTGGTCGAGCGGCGAAGCTTCATCGCAATGACGGCTTTTTCACTCTTGCTGGCTTTTTCGATTCTCTTCTTCCACTTGTCCAACTGTTCGCGACGCTTGCGACGGCGACGAATTTCACGCTGGCGTTCACTTCCGGCCATATTATCTTCTACCTTCTAAAAAATCTGTATTCCTTGATGGCCAGTCAACAGGCCAAGCACCTCAAATAGAAGGGCCGTTGACCGTTGGCAAGACGCCATGCCTCGTTACGTTCTTGAACTTGTTATGTTTTTAAACTTGTTACGTTTTTAAACTTGTTACGTTTTTAAACTTGTTACGTTAGTCTCGAAATGAACTGAGCGGGTTCGCACAGCACAATCCTGCATCCCTGATCGGGCCGAATCCTAGGCCAAATTGTACATCAGACTCAACATCTCACAACCGCGACTTTCCCGGGAAAGCACGAATTCCATCGGCGAACCGCCCAATCTGGGGCAAATGGCGGGCGAACACGACGGTCGGTCGGTCCCTAGCAGGCTTTGGGACTGCCACCCGCGAGACGATTGGGCCGCTCCCCCCAAACCTCACGCAGCCAAGCTTTCCCATTCCCATCCGCTTTCGCCTTCCCATCCGCTCTTAGATTTCTGCAAACGCAGTTCAAGAATATCTAACTTCGTACTTTTAGATCTTGGGGAGCGGGAAATTATCAGGAACGTCCAGTTCCATCATTAACATTCCCAAACCATGAGTCTTCCCCTGTGCGTCGGTTTTTAACGACTCGCTGCCTCCACCACCCAAAGAGTCATGCAGCAGAAAATTCAGGGCGAGTAAATTCGGAGCCTCAAAACGCTCGACTTCACCCAAACAAATCTCATGAAAGTGGCGTTTCACCCGCTGAACTGTCAATTCTTTGTCAATCAGCTGGTAGCAGGCCGCATCGTAGGCAACCACGCCAACGTTACTGCCATCCCCTTTATCACCACTTCGAGCATAAGCCAACCGACTCAATGGCACTCGCATTTTGATTCCACTCCCAATTTCAAAGCCCGCTACTTTCGTCTCTCCCGACCACCAAGGTGGCATTTTCACCTAGCCGAGTTCCCGCAACAACCCATCCCAAGAAACAAAAAAGCCTACCGGGCAAAAGACCAAAGTAGGCGATCGTGTCTCAGATTTCTAAATCAGTTCTGTCCAAGCATTTTTAAAAATCAAACCCATGCGTATTTTCAACCACTTGGTCACGCAGCCAACCTACTTTTAAAAATCATCTCGCCTCTTAGAAATTGTCACGTTGGGTGACGGCGTCCGCTTGATCAGCTGGATCATCCAAAGAACTGCCAATTTTAAAGGTCAAGACGGATTCACCACGCTTGATCTGTATCGTGCGACGATCAATCTTCAAGACAACCCATTTCTCATCGTCCAAGTCGAACGACTCTCCGACGGCAATTCGCAAGGTCTCGCCCTTGGGACGAATACTCAAGATCACCACCTGCTCACCCGTGCGATCTTGCAACAAACTAGTGATATACGTTTCGGGCGCGTACTTCAGTTTGGGAACCTCTCGCTTGGGCTCCTCTTTTTTTGGTTCGGCTACGGTCACAGTCAACAATTGTTCGTCTGACGATTCAGGCATTCCACTATCGAAAACACGGATCTTGAATTTGTAGCGTCCCGCCTTTGTCATTTCTGGTGCAAACAGTCTTGCCGATCGACTGGTGGGTGACGTCTGTTCCAACTTTGCCTCTGGAAGACTTGATTCCAACATTTCAAAGGTCAATAGATCGTCAGCGTTTCCATCATCAGCCGACAGTCGAACTGATAATTCCTCCCCCACGAACATCGATTCGGACGAACGTGAAGACACCTTCGGGACTTGATTGGGAGGCCCAAACAGATTCCTCCGCACCACCCAAGATTCAAACTCTTCGCGACTTTTGCCCAGCTTTCCACGGGGATAGGAAGCAAGCGACTTTTCTTCAGGTGCCGACAGCAACACTGCTCCACTAATTGTTAGCTTTGCCTCCAAAACGCTTTCATCTTCCCGATCTGGTTTTTCCAAGCTAATGACGCAAGCATCGATCCGCTGCAACATGGCCCGATCGTAAAAATCGAAAAGGAAAGTCGTCAACTGCCGCAAGTCACCCTTTACTTGCATGTCATTGATTCGTACTTGCTGGAAAACCAATTCATTCACATTTTGGGTGCCACCAAAACCACCCACCGTCTCAATGGTCGCTTCATTCTGAACCATCTGAGTTCGACCAGGAGATACCTGAAGGCCAGCAGCTTCAGCCATGTTCCAAATAAACAAGCCATATTCCTGGTTATTGTCGATCACGCTGATTGGCAAACTGGCGGAGTTATAAACGTCCAGACGATCTGCCTCACGCTGAGCCTCTCGAGCCAAATCTTCCAATTCGACTTTCCGACTTAGCGACGACAGAATTTCCGCATTACGATCTTTTCGCATCGATTGGTACTTGGTCCAACCAAAATACAAAATAAAGATCGGGAGGATCGCTAGGATCGCAATCACCAAATTTCGTTCGCGTTGACTTAAGTTGTTCATATCGTTTTATTCTCAAAGCGAAAGCTTATCGCCAACGCATAACTATTAGCAATTCATTACAAAATACTGAACCAAATACTGAAGCTGAAACCAACTTTACTGATCGTCACTTTTGGGCTTCGAATCACCGTCGCTCGCAGGCGGTTTCTCCGCACCCACTTCCTCGGCTGTGCTATCTTTCGCCTCAGACTCTTGATCCACGACAGGTTCAACAGCGTCGCCTTCGTCACTGGTCCCTGCTGTCCCTGCTGTCCCTGCTGTCCCTGCTGTCCCTGTAGTCTCGACTGACTCGGTCGCCGCTTCAGTTGAATCAGCGTCGTCAAGATCGCTCGCAACAAATTCTTCGTCTTTAGCGTCAGAGGCAGCCGCTTCAGAGTCACCATCACCTGCTTGTACTTTATTCGCCCCAACAAAATAAGCGTCTTCTAAGCGACTAAACATCTCTTCAAAATCAGGAGTAATGGTGACGATGTCTGTAACCTGCTGAGCGTAATAGGCACTCTTGGTAACAGGGGCAAAAGAAGGGGTCGAGTTCAATTCCCAATTCTCTTTGGCTTGAAAAACCGGACGGTACTCGTTTGTCATCTCTTTATCACTGACTAAACTGACGATCGTCACTGGCAAGGCAATCCCAAGATCGCTGGCGCGCTTAACTCCGCGATTGGTTCCGTTGATATTTAACGACTTCACTCGCATCTTGTCGCCAAAAGGCAGTCGTTGACTCAAATAATCCAACAATTGCAAACTGTCAGAATCTTCGGCAACAAAGTCATTGACAACCTTCAACTTTGAAACGATCGCCTTGTTTCCCGGTTCCGCAACTTCTAGAACCTCGATCTCTTGCGCCAGTTTTGCTTGCTGTTGGTCCAAATTGTTTAGACTCCACCACGCCAGTCCAACCAAACAACCGAATGCCGTCACGACGGCGGCACCCGCTAAGGCGTAGGTCCGAACAGAAGTCCCCTCCTTGGGTGGCTTGGCAGGATTCGCAAAATCCAACAACGCTGTGCGATCATCTTTCAGGGCAGCAATCGCGACCAAGCCCATCGACGATTCGCTGCTAGGAACGTCGGCCTTGAATTCACCAAAACCGTCGGGCTGCAATATCTCGCATTCTACGGCTTGATCAGCCAGAGAGTCAGCAACCACAGCAGTGTCCGACGGTTCGCCTGAGACAAAACAACGAGTGTTTTCCAGCGAGCCGAATTCTGCAGCCAAGACTGCTGCACTGCGAGCCGTTTCACGGCGAAGCGTTTTCTCGCGGATCGTTGGATCCACCGGCAACACGCTGGTCCGAACCATCAACAACTGTTCGCCTGTGGTGACCGCCATATCGATTTCAGTTGGCAACACAGTAATCGTGAAGCGACGTTGATTATCATTGGCCGCACGCAACAGATCACCCGCGACAATCCTGGGCAAGATCCGAGAGAAGGATACACCTTTGGTTTTCAACGCATGCAGCAGACGATTGGTATTGCTGGAAGTTGCACTAACAAATGCTTGCTGATTAGGTTGCGAACTACTGACTGGCATCGACACAAAATCGACAATCGAATCCTCAGTCGCTTGTGACAGTTGGGTCTTGGCCAACATATTGATAATCGCTGGCATTTCCGCCGGCCCAACCGGCGGCACCTGAAACGGACGATTCTCGAAATACTGCGGGCTAAGAATCAACACCGCATTCCGCTTGGCGTGCTTGCCACTATTGATCAAATCCAACAGCGAATGGGCCAAGGCTTCCATCCCGACTTCGCTGGGAATTTGGATCGATTCCCAACTACTGACTTCCGGACGATTTCCCACCTGCCCTGAACCCACCCAGGCAGTTTTTTCATTCAGCAGGATAAACGTTTGTTTGCTCATAATGTATTTCTGATTTTTACCATTAGGTTGGCCCAAAAATGCAAGGACCTTGGTTCGTTTCTACGCGACCAACCGCTAATTTTTTCAGCTAGTTCGTAAGTAAGACTGAATATTGATCTCAAATGAACCATCAAACAACAAGCCAAGTTTCGCTAGTCATCTATATTTGCAGGAACTATCCCTAAATTCTCAACACTTTGCCCCAACGGCAAATGACTTTTATCTCTCCAAAATAGTAGCCGAGGCAAAGGTTCAGTCGTGTCATAAACCACTTCTGCCCGACTGGTCGCTTCCCCATTTTCGAAATAACCGATAACTTCCGCACGATACACATCACCCTTAGCACACACGAAGGGTGATATCGATCGCATCGTTGGAAGATCGACAATCAATTCGACTAACAACCAGGTCTCGTAACGGCGATTAATATCGGTCAAATCGGGGTCATTCAATTCGTATTCGCGAACCTGAATGATCTTATCCACTTGCTCTGGGGTCAGACCTGGGATGCTGGAGATCACTCGACGAGGAGCCTGCATAATGTTGATCCGGCCTGGAATCGTAGCCGCCTGGATCACGGTCAAATTGTCCATCATGGTCGCCACCCCGATCCCGAATCTCGCCAAATCATCCGAGGAAATCGGTGATTGCAAGACCGTTTCGACTTCCTGACCGTCCCAAGTGATCGTGGTCTTGGAATCGATCAAATCAAGTATCTGAAGAAACTGATTACTTCCTTCTTGGGCGCTAAGATCGATTTCGCCGAACGCCTCACCATTTTTACCCTCTTCCGGCATTTCCCCCTGGAAGGCCCCGTTAATACGATACGCCAAAATGAAATTGACCCATTGGCTAGACATCACCGAACTCAGATCGCGTTCCAATTGAACTAGGTCTTCTCCGTTGATATTCACCCGCTGCAAGCCTTCCCAATTCTTATTCGCCTCTTGCGAGAAGATCGTCATGAAGTTCGCCCAACCCAGTTGCATATCGGGATCCGAGGTCACCGACAACTGCTCAACCATCTCCTGGTCGTCAATCATCCCGTTGCGATTGACGTCATTTCCAAACAACAATTCGGGCGTAACTCCACGCACCAGCAATAATTCTTCGACGCTAGACAACGGACCATTCTTGGGCATATAGGGCGGGCTTTGCGACGTATAGTAGCCGGCTTCAGCACCGCTAGGTCGACTTTCATCGTCGGTATCGATCCAGTCCAGGATCG
>Ga0105051_10004357_pt1 | contig 16435 bp, 16 predicted proteins | sample FRY02_FD_78383 | JGI IMG/M metagenome (GOLD analysis project Ga0105051, IMG submission 78383) | Freshwater microbial communities from Lake Fryxell liftoff mats and glacier meltwater in Antarctica - FRY-02 (megahit assembly) | ecosystem: Environmental > Aquatic > Freshwater > Ice > Glacier... | reverse complement strand
TACATTTCTTCATGTTGAGTTACCTTTTTTTTGTTCAAAAATCTATCGTAACTCAACACTATATTCTATATAATCCTTATTGCTTCAATCTTTATAGATGGCTCTTATCCTAAATTCGCGTTAATATTTTAAATGCTGTCTATAACACACAGCAAAAAATGAATCGAGGAAAATAGGACTTTATATGAAAATATTTTACATTTTTATTCTCATTCTTATGGCTGTTGGGATTTTAGTTGGTTTTGCTGTTTTACTTAACCAACCAACTATAAATTACACCTAATGTCATCAATATCTTCGAGAAATAAATAGATCTCTATGATAAGAGAAATTGGTATAGTAGCTGTAACCAAAGATTGAATGGTTACTCATGCTGAAAAATATTCACAGGACATAGTCTTATTTCGATTTCGTTAAAAACTTTACTATATACTCTTGTATAATAGTTATTGTATAACCATATGCAGAGTATTAATTAGACTTAATTGGTAAAATCTTATGAATAATCAAGACTTTAGTAATTTGTCTGGCAAGATTCTTGTAGCAAGTCCATTTGTATTATATGGAGATGTTTTTCATAGATCTATTATCTATGTTTTATCTCATACGAAAGATGGATCAATTGGCTTAATTGTGAATCATCTAGTAAACCAAGTAAAGTTTAAATCTTTATTTAAACTTATTAAAGACAATAATTTTGGGAATCTGGATGATAATCTTACTATTCCGGTACATTTAGGAGGACCAGTTGAACTTGAACGAGGCTTCTTCCTCCACTCTAGTGAATATGACAGAAATGTGCTTTTTCAGTTTCAAGATAATCTATCTGTAAGCTCCAATGTTGACATACTTAAAGATATAGCACATGGCAGCGGCCCTAAAGATAGTTTGTTCATGATTGGATATACTGGTTGGGAAGCTGGCCAATTGGAATTTGAGCTTGAAAATAACCTTTGGATTATTTCAAATTATAACCAGTCTTTAATTTTCTCTGATCCTCCTGAAACAAAATGGCAAAAAGCCTTAAATTATCTTGGAATAGAGAATTCACAATTTGCTTCGAAACTAGGTCATTGTTAAAAACACGAGCATGCGAAAGAGATCTAGGTTCTGTGAAGCTTTCGGTTGAATGAGAAGATTTCTAGTAACTATTCACCTGTCTGGCACAAATTCTGTTGTTAGTATAATATTTAGGCTACCTAATAAAAAAAGAAGAAATATTTTTGATTTATAGAGTATGTCTGTCTAATGCCTTATCTTTGCTTGAGCAGCAGCGATTAGCGCAATAGGAATTCTATAAGGTGAACATGAAATATAATCAATGCCTGCTTTATGAAAAAATTCTATTGATTTTGGATTTCCAGCATGTTCTCCACATGCGCCAAGGGTGAGTCTGGAGTTAGCTTTCCTTCCTCTCTCAATCGCAATTTTTATTAGCTCCCCTACCCCTTCTTCATCCAAACATATGAAAGGGTCATGTTCGAAGATTTTTTGTTCCAAATAATTTGGCAAAAATGAACTTAAATCATCTCTGGAAATACCATAAGTAGTTTGAGTTAGATCGTTGGTACCAAAACTAAAAAAATCCACTTCCCCACCTATCTCATTTGCTGTCAAAGCAGCCCTAGGAATCTCGATCATAGTCCCAATTTTATAGTTAAATTTACAAGAAAAATTCTCTTCCAAAATAGTAATTTTTTGCTGAATATAAAATTTTAGCTTTTTGAGCTCATTAACATTACTGATTAAAGGTATCATTAATTCAAGTAATGTTTTTATATTTTCTTCTTTATCTAATTCATTTATCGCAGTGAAAATTGCCTCTACCTGCATTTGGTATATCTCGGGATAAGATATACCAAGCCTGCATCCCCGATGGCCGAGCATAGGATTTACTTCATGAAGATCATCAAGTCGTTGTTTTATGGATGACACAGAAAGATTCAAACTATCTGCTACTTTTTTTATATCTTCTTGTTCAGTAGGCAAAAACTCATGCAGAGGCGGGTCAAGTAACCTAACGTTTATCGGCTTATTTTTCATTATACGAAATAAGGCTTTAAAATCTTGAATCTGCAAAGTTAGAAGTTGATCTATTGATTTTTTTCTCTGCTCAGCATTTTTTGCTATAATCATTTCCCGAACTAATGGTATTTTATCCTTATCGAAAAACATATGCTCGCTTCTACTAAGCCCTATACCTTGCGCGCCGAACTTTAGCCCCATGGTAGCATCTAAAACTGTTTCAGCATTTGCTCTTACAGATAAAGCACTTATCTCATATGCCCACTTAAGTATTACTTCAAATTCTTTCGTAACTTCAGGTTGAATTAGTGGAACTTTACCTAAGAATATTTTTCCAGCGCCACCATCAATTGTTATTGTATCACCATGTTTGACAATTAGATCACCTATCTTCAAGATTTTATTGATCTCGTCAACTACAATATTACTAACACCACAAACACATGGTCTTCCCATTCCTCTTGCAACTACAGCTGCATGTGATGTCATTCCACCCCTTGCGGTTATAATTCCAGCTGCAACATGCATACCCTGTATATCTTCAGGACTTGTATCATTACGAACTAGAATTACTTTATGGTAATGTGACATTTCTTCTGCATCAAATGGAGAAAATACTACAATTCCGCTTGCAGCTCCAGGTGAGGCAGGAAGTCCAACAGCAACATGTTCTAGATTTTTACTATAATCTATTCCTGTATGTAAAAGCTGACAAAGTGATTCTGGTTCTATACGCATTATCGCTTTTTCTTTAGAAATCACGCCCTCTTCCACCATATTAACTGCTATTTTTACTGATGCAGCTGCAGTTCTTTTAGCCGTCCTAGTCTGCAATATATATAAAACGCCTTTTTCTATAGTAAATTCAATATCTTGTGTATCTTTATAATGATACTCTAATTTTCTACAAACTTGTTCCAACTCTTGAAATAATTCAGGCATCAAAATTTCCATTGATTTACCTTGCTGATTACCGTCAGAACTAATAGGGCTAGGAGTTCTGCTACCAGAAACTACATCCTCTCCTTGTGCATTTATTAGAAATTCACCGAATATCTTTTTATCTCCTTGTGATGGACAACGAGTAAAAACTACACCCGTTGCAGAAGTTTCCCCCATATTACCAAATACCATAGATTGAATATTTATTGCAGTACCACTAGATTCTGGAATATTGTTCAATTTTCTATATGTTATAGCTCTATGACTCATCCATGAATTAAGAACAGCTTTAATAGATTCTGATAATTGTTCTAATGGATCAGGTTCACATTCTTTTCCCGAATGTTTTTCGATTATTTTCTTAAAATCTTTAATTACATTTTCTAAAATATCTACCGTAGTATCATCATCCTTATATATATTTGCTCTAGCTTTATGAAGTGCAAATGCATCTTCAAATAAATAATAAGGAACATTTAAAACAATCGACCCATACATAGCAAGAAAGCGTCTGTAATTATCAAATACAAATTTCTTGTTTCCACTGGTTAATACTAAAGCATTAAGCACTTCCTCATTCATACCAAGGTTAAGCACCGTATCCATCATACCAGGCATTGATATTTTGGAACCAGAACGTACAGATAATAATAATGGATTCTTGTGACAACCAAACTTCTTTCCTGTTTCTGTTTCTAAATCTTGTAAAGCTTTTGATAAGTCATTTTTAAAATTTGGGGGAAGCTTATTTTCGTTATTATAATAATAATTACAAATGTCTGTAATTATTGTAAAACCTGGAGGAATTGGAAGAGAGAGGCTTGACATCTGGGCTAGACCAGCACCTTTACCTCCTAACAAACCAGTGATATTATCCAAATGTTCATTGTTATGATTAATTCCAAACTGGTAAATCCATTTTTTCATATTTCTAAAATGGAGAAATTGCGTCGATAACTTGAGAACCAACACGTGGTTGCTGGGCATCGCTAACGACGCCTCTACCACCATAGGAAATACGAACTTCAGCAATCTGATTAGAATTAATGGAATTATTGGAACTAATATCTTTTGGTCTAATTATACCAACTACTTTTATTTCTCTAAGTTCATGATTTACCCTGACTTCTTGATGCCCCTGAATCACCAAATTACCGTTCGGCAAAACCTTGGTCACAATAGCAGCAATTTCGGTTCTTATATCTTCTTTCCTTGATATATTTCCACTACCCCTATGGCTATGCTTGCTATTGGTATTAAGCCAATTATTTGCTTTACCTTTTGAAGATATAGCACCAACTATAGCCTTTTCTTTACCAAATAAGGCTGGGATACCAATTGTATCGCCACCGCTACGATCATGTGTTGTTGCATTATCAAGTTTAGCACTATCTTTTATTTCAACCACAACTTTTAGAATATCACCAATCCTCCAAGCTCTATTATCCCTGAAAAATGTAGTAGAACCTGGTTGCCATAAAGAATTGGTTTTCTTCATATGATTATGATGTTTCTCAAGCCTAAATTGGTCAGCTTCAATGTCATCCTGATCTTTTTCTGTACTAGGCAATTCTACCTTAGCAAGCTCTGGAGTCCGCCCTATACGTTTCAACCTTTCAAGTGTTTCTGAACAACTTGTCAATAGAAGAATTGATAATAATAACAGAAATTTATTCATTATTCGCTACCCACCTGAACTGTATTTTTACTTACTATTTGACCAAGCAATAGGACACCAGTATCACTATTCTTAACTTTAATCATATCCCCTATACCACCACTATTCATCGCAACACCAGAAGTTTTTAGTTTAATATTATTGGAAGAATAAATAATATTCACTGGATCATTTTGCTTTATCACATGAGGATTTACTATTTCATTGTTTTTTATAAATACACCTGAAGAGAGATGTTTCTTAGCTTGCATTCCAACTATGTTTTTTGCTTCTATTATATAATTTTCTCTTATTTTAGAAAGCTTAGTTTTTTGTATAATAATGTCTTTGTCTGTAATAATTTCCCCAGCTCTTAACTGCCTAGACAACACTGGAACCTCAATCAAAGATATATATTTCCCAAATAATTCGTCTGATGCACTATGGTTGTTGTAATTTATTCTAACTTTAAAGTTGGAATAATTAGGTTCAAAATTTATTAAAGAAATTGAATTAATCTGAGATTCTCTTTTTCTTATTGTTTCTACTTTATCTTTTGATTCATATTGCAATTCTATTGTAATTTTAGGATCATTTATTTTCTCATATATTAAATCCTCTATTGTTTTATCAAAAGAGTCATTTATAGCAAATGCATTATTGGCTGAGATCATAAATAATGTCATCATCATGAGGAGCGTAAGCCAAAACCCGTCATTGCGCGCGAAGAACGGCAATCCAACGTATATATCATTCCCGCGTGCGCGAAAATCTAGTCTTTCGTTTGTCTGGATTGCCGTATACGCAGGAATGACAGCACTATTTGTAGGAATGTCAATATTAATATTCTTATAAAACTTATGTAACATTTAATTATTTTTCACTTTATGTTTCAGCAAGTTTTTTCGCCATATCATCAGCGATTCTCATAGCCCTTGAAGCCATTTCATGCTGTCTTTGTACTTCTATCATTTCCGTTAAAGCAACTATAGAAGAAACATTGGATTTTTCTAAAGCATTTTGCAAAAATTTCTCATTTTGATTATCTATCGGAACAGCTTCGCCAGAACCATCAGTTTCAGAGAGTAAATTATTGCCCCTTGCTTCCAAACCTTGTTCATTTGGAAAATTATAAAGTTGAATTGTAGCGATTTCTTCTACAGTATTATCAGGGTAGGTAACGCTGAGGACTCCATTACGATCTATTGATATTTTATCCGTATCAATACCATCAGGTATAGTAATATTATCATCAAGTAGCGCTCCGCTTGAAGTGGTTATAGTACGATCCGCACTTATTTTAAAAGAACCATCCCTAGTATAAGCTCTACCATTACGAAAATTAGGCATAGTAATTGCAAAATATCCAGGACCTGTTAAAGCTATATCCAATGGATTATTTGTATGTTTTATTTCGCCTTGCGCTAAATTCCTGGCAGTCGCTGACACCCTTGTTCCGCTACCAACCTGCACACCAACTGGTTTTCTTGCATTATTAACATTTTCTAAAGTTCCAGCTTTTGCTAATTGAGCATAAAAAAGATCATTAGTATGAACATCAGAGGCTTTAAAGCCAGTGGTTTTTGCATTAGCTATATTATTTGCATATGCTTTCATAGTGGCTTCTGCAGCTTGCAAAGCCGAGGTTAATGCTTCTATTGACATAATACACTCTCTTTAAGTTTTTATTTAGCAATTTTTGTAATAACACTCTTTTCTAAATCAGATAAATCTGACATCAGCTTCTGCGTAAGAGCAGAGGATCTTTGTAATTCCATCATTTCAGCCAAAGATTTAACTGAGCTGACATTTGATTTTCTTAAAGCTCCAGAAACAATAGTAAATTCATCCATTAAAATATCAGTTTCCAATGAATTATATAAATTATTACCCTCTTTTAACAACTGATCACCATGAGCAAAAGTAAATATCCCTATAGTATCTATTTCCTCATTATCAGCATAAACAATACCATCGTCACTTATTTTAACATCAATCACATCTGGTGGCAAGAGAATTGGTTGGTTATCCCTACTTGAAAAAGGCATATTTTCACTATTAACAAGCATTTTGTCACTATTAACAAATATCACCCCATTTAAGGTATATCTATGACCTCTATCCGTTAATATCTTAAAATAACCTTCGCCAATAACAGCTAGGTCTAAATCTCTTTTAGTAACCTTTAGTTCGCCTAAATTTTCATTCTTATAAGCACCTTCGGTATAAACAAACGAATTAGATCTTTTTGATGATTGTTTGGTATCGATATTTTTAAACAAAACACCATCTGATTCATACCCTATTGTTTTTGTATTAGCTATATTATTAGACACGACATTTAATTGAGTCTTTTTGGCGATTTGATTTGACAATGTTATATAGGATCCATTATTTGCTGCTGCTATATGAGGATAAAGCGACACTAATAGTACGAAGATTTTAAATATTGAATTTGACAGCATAAATATGTTTAAGATTTATATTATATGTTATATAATTTGGATGGTTTTAAATATTTTAGTAGTAAAAAATTAAATCCAGATGTATTTATATATCAAAAAATATGTATTTACTACAATTTCAGTTATCAATCTTTATAATATATTATTTTTAATTATGGTGAAAAACTTTTTCGATGATCAAGATGAGCCTCTACGGCCGATGGCTGCATCTTCTTTAAATAATTTACAAGGCAAAAATACAAGAAAGATAATTTTAATATCTATAATTCTTGTAGCGTGTGTTCTTGCATGCGCTTATTTCTTTTTTAATGTATTGATATTCCCTAAATCATATAATAAATCTAGAAGCGAAACAAATAAGCAGGAGCTTGCTGAAATCACCCCAAATGTTTATCTAGAGCTTGATCCTATAATAGTCAATTTATTACCTTCTAATTCTAAACAAAGCTATTTAAAGTTAGCTATAATATTACAACTCAACTCTGAAGCGGAAACCAAATTTGTTAAAACAAAGTTTCCTATTATATTAGATGGTACTCAATCTTTCCTAAGAGAATTAAGGGAAGCAGATTTTAACGGGACTGGCAGCACACTTAGGTTAAAAGAAGAATTAATAAAAAGAATAAATAAAATAGCAGATCCTGTTGTGATTAAGGATGTGCTATTCAAAGAAATGGTCGTTAACTAATATTAATTTTATATATAAACTCGAGAAGTCACATGGATAGCAAAGCCGAATCGCAATATAATAGCAATAACACACCACCTGTTTATAGCGGAATCAAAGCTGTGTTAGACCAAGCTCTACAATCATATGAAAGATTGCCCATGCTTGAAATTATATTTGAAAAATTTACAAGGCAACTTGCTATCTCACTTAGGCATTTGACATCGGAATCTGTTGATGTAAAAATAATGGAATTTAGCTCACTAAGATTTGGTAGTTATTTTAAAACGATTACCTCTCCTTCTTCTATAATTGTATTTAAGGCTGTTGAATGGGAAAATTTTGGATTACTAGTACTTGATAGTGATTTAGTTTTTTCTTTTGTTGATATTTTACTTGGTGGTAAGAAACATGCAAACCAAACAACAAAATCTAATAATTCTAGGTTATTAACATCTATTGAACAAGGTATTGCTAAACAGATAGGAGAAGTAGTTTTACAGGAACTTAGTCTCGCTTTTGAATCTATTAGCCCAACTACATTCACACTTGAGCGGCTAGAAAATAATCCAAATTTTGCTACTATAGCAAGACCTGGAGATGCTATCATATCATTAAAAATTCAAATAGAAATAGATGATAGATGGGAGAAAATGGAATTAATTATACCATATAAAACTATTGAACCTATAAAAGAACAAATGCAACAAGTGTTCTTAGGTGATAAATTTGGTAGCGATCTTGTTTGGGAAGAATCATTGTTAAACGCAATTTACAACATTGATCTACCAATTGAAGCAGTTATAATAAACAAATTAACAACGATTTATGAAGTAGCAAATTTAAAAATAGGTGACACTATAGTTATGGATCAAAAAGAAGATGACGATGTCATTGTCCGTTTTGGATCTATTCCTTTGTTTAAAGGCAAGATAGGTAAAGTTGAAAATAAAGTTGCTGTAAGCCTCAAAGATATAATTGAAACTAATTAGGGTTGAAAACAAAATATTTAGACATTACATAATTACCAGCCTTGCTAAATTTTTCGTTTCGATCTAGAATGAAAATTACGTTATTATTTAATATATAAAAATAAATAAATTGATATGTTATTACTAGACTTTTTTCTCCTAATAATGATAGGGGTATGTATAGTATATAGTTGGATGCTAAACCGCCGTATTCAAAGCTTGCAAGATAGTCGTACAGAATTTGTAAAAATGCTCAAAGAGCTTAATACATCGATTGTTAAAGCTGGTGTTAGTATTACAGATTTACGTGATCTTAGTATAAGCACTGCTACTGAATTGGTATCTTTAACAGAAGACGCAAAAAAAACTAGTAATCAGTTAATGGCAATGAATGATATTGGTAATAATATTACTCAGAATTTAAGCGAAAAAATTGCTGCTATTCAAGAGAATACTAACAATATAAATTCTGAGATTAATAACAAAGAAAATGATGATTCTATTGAAAAGAAGTCAGAATTATATTTTGACGATAATGATTTGGTTAATGAAGAACAGCAGGATAAAATTCATCATATAAACCAATTGAACAAAACGATTCCTACTATAGTTACAAAAAGTTTAGAAGATAAAGTAAATCTAAATCAGCTTAATTATTATGACACCTTAAGAAAAATTAATGAAAAGAAATGAAATTTAATATATTTTCTCCTGTACTAATCACTTTGATAATTATTTTGTTTATAAAAGCTGTTACGCTTATAGATAGGGTACAAGAACAGACTGTACCTGATACATATACAAACTCTGTACTTATTGATAGCGCTTATGCTAAAGATGAAAGTTCAACGAAGGCGCCAAAAGAAGCTATAAACATAATTTCGCAAAATAAAGAACTAGATTCAAATACGATACCTCACTCTAACAAAGAATCTACTCCTCCTATTGCCCAAGGCTTGTTACCGCAAGAAATTGCAGCACCTAATATGAGTAGCGCAGAATTACAGTTACTTAAAGAATTATCAAAAAGAAGGCTTGATCTAGATAAAGCTAATGAAGCTATTACAATAAGAGAACATGTTTTAAAAGCTACTGAAAATAAAATCGATCAAAAAGTTGCAGAACTTAAAGCCCGTCAAGCCAAGCTCGAAGAAATTATAAAACAATATAATCAGAAAGAAAATAGCAAGATAATGAGCCTGGTTAAGATATATGAAAATATGAAGCCTAGAGATGCTGCAAAAATATTTGATGAGCTTGAAATGCCTGTATTGCTTGAAGTGGTAAGCAATATGAAAGAAATAAGAGTAGCTCCCGTCATCGCTGGTATGAACCCTATGAAGGCTAGAGACTTATCAATTGAAATGGCAAAACATAGAACTCTTAATTAATGCTTTTTACAAATTTTATCTTATTAATTATAAAGGACTTGCAACCAGAGCTAGTATTATTATAATTTGTCTGCTATAGTAAAACACATTCTGCTAGATAATGCCCAAATGTCATACTCATGAATACGGGATCACAGAAAACCTGAATATAAGGTGGATTACTCCCATAGCTGGGAATAATATAGACGCAAATAATTGTCCCCTAATTCAATTAGTTTTATTCTATAGTGAAAATTAATAACATAAAATTATGTCTGTTTCAAAATTTCTAAACCCTGTAGTACAGAACTATTAAATATTACTAAAATAAATCAATTAATTTTATATGAATATGAGCTTTATTAATAATTTTAAAGAACGCGGATATCTATATCAATGCACTGATATAGAATGCTTAACATCCTTAATGGAAAAGGAAAAAATTGTTGCCTATATTGGATTTGACTGTACTGCTAAGTCACTACATGTCGGAAACTTGATGCAGGTAATGATACTGAGATTACTACAGCAATATGGACACAAACCTATAATTATTATCGGTGGTGGAACTACAAAAGTAGGAGATCCAACAGGTAAAGATGAAGCAAGAAAAATGCTATCCAAAGAAGATATAGCTGAAAACACATTAGGTATAAAAAAATCTTTATCTAAATTTATTAAGTTTGGTGATAGTTCAAGTGATGCCTTATTATTAGATAATTCAGAGTGGCTTGATTCTATAAAATACTTAGACTTTCTTCGTGATTATGGTCGTTTTTTTTCTGTAAACCGTATGCTTACAATGGATTCAGTAAAATCTCGTTTAGAGCGCGATCAGTCTATGTCATTTTTAGAGTTTAATTATATGCTACTTCAAGCATTTGATTTCTATCATTTGAGTAAAGAATTTAATTGTCTTCTACAATGTGGTGGTAGTGATCAATGGGGTAATATAGTAATGGGTGTAGATTTTGCAAAGAAACTCACTGGCAAAGAACTTTATGGCATTACCACCCCTTTACTTACAACTTCTGCTGGTGTAAAAATGGGTAAATCACTTAATGGAGCAGTATGGTTAAACGAAGATATGCTAAGTCCGTACGATTATTACCAATATTGGCGTAATACTGAAGATTTAGATGTCGTAAGATTTGCAAAATTATATGCAGAATTCAATATAGAGGAAATGCTTGAGTTTGAAGAAATAGCAAAATCAGATATCAATAAGGCAAAAAAACATTTAGCTTTTACACTAACTAGGCTTTGCCACGGAGAAGATGATGCTAAAAAAGCATTGGATACAGCAACTAGAGTATTCGAGGACAAAGAAATTGATCAAAATCTACCGACTTTTTTTATAAAAAGTGATAGATTAGATCTTGGCATTCCAGCTTATGAATTATATTTTGAAGTTGGGCTCGCTGACTCCAAATCTGATGCTAGGAAGTTAATCAGAGGGAAAGGCGCAAGAATCAATGATACAGTAATAGATGACGAAAATATGACTATAAATTCTAAAATGTTATTAAAGAATCAAGTGATTAAACTTTCTTCAGGCAAAAAGAAACATTTATTAATTAAATTATCGTAACTTAAGTTAACAGGAATCATATTTTAAGTGAATATAAATTCTAACATCATTGATGGCAAATATTTTGCTGATAAAATTTTATCTGAATTAGAACTGGAAATAGCATTAATTAAAAAACTACATAACATTGTACCAACACTAGCTATTGTGCTAATAGGCGAAGACCCAGCAAGTATAATTTATGTTAAAAATAAGTTAAAAGCCGCACAAGCAGTAGGTTTGAATACATTAAAAATCAGCTTGAATAATAATATTAAAACAAATGAATTATTAGCTGAAATAGATAAATTAAATAATAATAAAGAAATTTCCAGCATTATTATTCAATTTCCCCTACCGTCACATATTGATAGTAATATTATATTATCTTCATTAAATCCAAACAAAGATGTTGATGGATTTCATCCACTAAATGTTGGTTATTTGCACAGTGGGTTAAGCAACGGTTTTGTTCCATGTACTGCTCTTGGTTGCCTTGAATTAATAAAACAATATGAGCCAGATTTAGCTGGAAAAAATGTAACAATTATTGGGCGATCTAATATAGTAGGTAAACCCTTAGCAGCCTTATTAATTAACGAAAATGCTACTATAACTGTTTGTCATTCTAAAACCATAAATCTCCCATCAATAACTTATAAAGCTGATATAGTAATTTCAGCAATTGGTTCACCGCTTTTTCTTAAATCTAACTATTTTAATCAAAATGCTATAGTTATTGATGTTGGCATAAATAGAATTCCAAATTCAAATAAGGTAATAGGCGACGTTGATTTTAATAATGTGTATGATAAAGTAAGGTGTATAACACCAGTACCAGGCGGCGTTGGACCAATGACAGTTGCTTATTTATTAAAAAATACTGTAAGAGCAATGTTAAAACAACATGATATTTAATAATATCTTGTTCTTTATGGTAAAATAATACATTATTTACGCTACAAATGAAATTTATTTATGCCATAATAACTTGCTTTGAAATCAATATTATTTATAATGAGAACATTCATTCGTTACCAGCACTTATTTATATGCAATTAGAAAATTCACTTTATACACAATCAGCAATCCTTTTACAAATTATTGATGCTGTGGATGCTAGTATATACTGGAAGGATTCATCAGGTAAATATGTTATGTGCAATAACTATATGTTGAATATGGCAGGAGTAACTAAAGATAAAATAATAGGTTCTACTGATTATTTATTACCTTGGAAAGATCAAGCCAGTAAAATTAGAGAAATAGATGAACTTGTAATAAATAACAAAAAAACGTATAAAGTCGAAGAAAGAGCAACTATTAGCTCAAATGAAAGCAAAACATTTTTAAGCTCCAAGAGCCCACTATTTGATAATTTAGGCAAAGTTATTGGTATTATTGGTGTTTCGATTGATATTACGCAGTATAAATTATTAGAAGATGAATTCCAAGCTGTAGAGAAAAATGTTGAAAAATATATGCAAATTAAAGATAAATTCTTAAAAAGCATTAGCTATGAGCACAGGATACCTCTTTGTGAGGTTGTTTCAGCTGCTCAAAGATTAAATGATAATTGGGCTAAATATGATAATGAACTAAAACTTCAAACTGTGCAAACAATATTAGAAGAATCTAATAAATTATCTAAGCTAGTATTAGATATAGTAGAAGTTTCTAAATTTGCACAATCAAACATTGATTTACAATTAGAAAAGCATAACTTGACTTCAGTTATGCAAGAAACTATAAAAAATTATCTTGCTACTTATAGTCGAGATGATATAGATATAATATTCAAAACCGAAATAGATCATTTCTTAGCATTTGACAAACTTCAGATTGAGAAGGTTATTACAAATTTAATAATGAATGCAGAAAGATTTGCATTAAAGCCTAGGCGTATAACTATAAGCTTAACTAGAGCAATATTGAGGAACTCTCTATCAGCTATATTATGCTCCATTCAAGATAATGGAATTGCCGTCCCAAATGAAGAAATATATTCTATCTTTGAACCATTTTATGGAACTAGCAGATTCTCTTATAATACTAAAGCATCTGGCTTTGGTCTTTCATTATGTAAAGAAATAATAAGTGCTCATGCTGGAGAAATTTGGGCTGAAAATAGATTGTCAGAAGGCTGTAGCGTTAGTTTTATTATTCCAACTGATTTACCATGTATATCTATATCAAATAAGCTAGGTGAAGAAAATTCTAGCGAGATTATTACTAAAGATTTAAACAAAATATACCATAATTCAAATAAAAAGCCTTTTGCGCTTATAGGCATTAGTCCTTTTAATAGTTATTTTTCTATAGAACAAATATTAAAAATTATATACTGGATTGATAGAGAGTTTGATGATTTTGCTATATTTATCCCAGATAGGATTTCTAAATATACACTAGAAGCATTAGGATATAACAAACAGAGAATCCATCAAAAAATAAGGAAGCAAGATAATTACACAGAAAATAAAATAAAAAAAGCTATATCTCTTTTTCTAGAAAACAAGCAAAGTAATAAGAAAATTGATATAATCAATATATCTAGTCTAATAGATAAAGAGAATTTTCAAAGTGTTTACAGACAATGTATAGATTTATTCAATACAAGTAAAAATTTTAGAAATGGTTGTTTAGAAACTACAGAATGGATTCTTTACAACAAAGCTACAAATGATTCTATAGATTATTTTACAAAAAATATTGCTGTTCAATATCTTTTGTATGAATTGCCATTTATGATTAATTCACCTAAAATTTTAGGAGTTAATTCATGCACTTTTGTTTATCATTCAATACCAGATTTTCTAAAACAATTATATAACAGTAATTTGGTACCCAATTCGCAACAATATTTGATACTGAAAGAATATTAAGTATTTTCTTTTGTATCAATATGTTTTAGGATATTTATAAGGTAACAAACCATAATTAACTTCAGCTATTGTAAACAATCACAAATTTATTACACGTCATGTTAGAGATTTTGAAAGTATTGTAGGTTTGAAAATTATAAATCCCTGGGAAATATAATGATATCAATCGAAGAAATTACTTCAAAATTTGTTAAAAGATACAAATTCTTATAAAAAAGTAAGATCAGGGTTTAGTAATTATACTCTAGGAAAAGATAATTTTATCAAACATATCTTAGATAAAGCAGGATTTCATGGGTTTTCTGTCAATTTTTGTCTTCATGACAATGAATTAGAAGCTTACCATAATATTTCTGCGGAAGGACTAAACAGCAAATTAGGCGATAATACCCATTATCATTTTGTTTTATATAAAGGAACAAGAATTGTAACAGTTGCTCATGCGGAATTGAATAAGATTGAGGCTCGTATACACTTCATTTCAACAGATGCACACTACCAAAATTATGATTATGGAATATATATCATGAGTTTTATTGGAAAATGGGTAAAAATTTCGGTTAAGAACGGTTTTTTTACTGTTAATTAAGATTAATAATGTAGGATAATGAGTAAATAACATAGAATCAAAAAAATGAATAATTTAATCTTATCATTAAAAAAACTGATTATTAATGCAGGTGAAATTGCTGAATCAAGAAGAAATGCAGGTCTCATTATTAATTATAAAGAGGATAATAGTATAGTTACCAATGGGGATAAAGAAATCAGCCAATTTATTTATGAAAATTTAAGAATTCTTACCCCTGACATTCCTATAATATGTGAAGAAAGGCCTCAATCTAAATTAAAAGATAATAATTTTTGGTTAATTGATCCAATTGATTCTACAACAAGTTATGTAGCTGGTAAGAATACTTATACAATTAATATTGGGCTTATAAAAAATGGAGAACCTATTATAGGATTAATATATCAACCTTCAACAAAGAAGCTATATTATACTGATTCTAAATTCAAATTAAAAATTGAAGAATCAGGTATGGATTTGTCTATCAATACTATAGAACAAAATCTAACTTATATTGCAATCCTTAGTACGAATCGCTTTAATACAAAAGCTAAAAGTTTTTTAAGGGAAAATTCAATTAATAATATAATTCATATTCCTAGTTCCCTTAAACTATGTCTAATAGCTGAAAACATTGGGGATATTTATCCATGCTTTGGTAAAACAATGGAGTGGGATATTGCAGCTGGTCATGCAATTCTAAAATCTATAAATGGTAATATTATTGACAAACAGAGAAACCAAATTGGATATGGAAAAGAAAATTTTAGCAATCTAGATTTTTTTGCGTGTAATAGTCGTTGGTTAAATCGGGAGAATACTACATACCATCTTGAATAAATCAATCATAACATGAGATATAGAAAAAACTGCAATTTTTTATCAATAAAATCTTGAATTGCTTAATTTAGTTGATATACTTAACTTTAAATTAGAGGATTGATAATTATGCAATCAACAAGAGTCAAAGAAGAGCAAAGAAGTCTAACCGAAGAACAGAGACAAGCTGTTGGGTTATTGTCTGTAGGCACGTTCTTAGAATATTTTGATCTGATGCTCTATGTTCATATGGCTTTACTACTGAACGAGTTATTCTTTCCTAAAACTGATCCTCATACTGCATCTCTTCTTGCTGTTCTGGCCTTTTGCTCCACTTTTGTATTAAGGACCAATAGGTGCCTTAATTTTTGGGTATTGCTAATTTAGGATAGATATTGTAATCTCTTGTTTTATCTAATTTAGCAGGAGGTATTAATGGATTGTCCAAAATGTCAAAGCAATGTATTTTGTAAAAATGGTAGAGTACATAATC
>Ga0105051_10004350_pt1 | contig 16451 bp, 16 predicted proteins | sample FRY02_FD_78383 | JGI IMG/M metagenome (GOLD analysis project Ga0105051, IMG submission 78383) | Freshwater microbial communities from Lake Fryxell liftoff mats and glacier meltwater in Antarctica - FRY-02 (megahit assembly) | ecosystem: Environmental > Aquatic > Freshwater > Ice > Glacier... | reverse complement strand
GGAAACGGATACTCTGCTAATTCACGCAGCTGCGGGAGGAACCATTGCAGATGATGAGGACTTCGAAACCTCGAAAAGGCGCAATTGTCATCGTATGCGGGGCAATGAACATTCGAGCAGGGCCGGCTTCGTGCAGGTTGTCAAGGCTCGGCTGGAGGTTCGCACTGTGAGCTACATAGACGACGTGTCGGGAAATGTGCAGCGCGATGCGTCCTCCCGTCAGTACCTCTTACCAGTCAAATGGTCCGAGACTGATGCAGAGTTCATCGGCAAGAATTACCCGCTTGTGGTCGAAGAGCGGCTCGGACACACTTGGCGCAGGTTCATGGCAACAGTGCGAGCGGATCAAGTCTTTACGGATGACACTTCGCAGGTCCGGCCTGCTTCAAGGAAGAGCCTCCTCAAAATGGTTCTGACCTTCTTGGAACATGGCTTTCCCATGTTCGCACCAGTGAATGCCCGAGTGGACAAGTGCGGACACATCGTGATCTTCGATGGCAATCACCGCGCCACTGCGGACGCCTTGGCCTTCGGCGTGACGAACATGATGCCGATCATGATCTGGGACATCGAATCCGATGACTCGTGTGCACTGCGGTCGGATGTGTTAATCCGCGGCACGCGCCAGACAACCAAGCCCAAGGGAGGCTCAAAGTGACAGTCACTGTACCCAATACGCGTGAGCTTTACGAACTGCTTGTTCGGCTTCACGATGACGTACGTCAGATTCAGTACCCCTATAGCGCGAAGGTGCTCAAGTGGGGAATCATCATGGAATCGGAGATTGAGGAAGCCCTGAAACTAGACCCAGAGGCCTCTGAGAAGACGGTTTGGGTAGGCAATACGCCGACTGAGGTCGCGGGAAAGCTCGCAGGGGGGATCACGACCTTTGTGGATCAAGAGGGATACCGCGAGAAGTGGATGAAAGCTGGTTTGGCAGAAGGCTCATGGAAGACATTTCTCGAGCAGTACTGCATGTTGAAGGCGGACAGCGTGGCCTTTACTAGTGACGACTACTACAGAAACGCTGAGATGGAAAATCTGCTCACACTGGTGCAGATCCTCGACGAAGAGATCTTCAGTAGCAAGGCCATGAAGGGTGCGACTCGACTTAGTGTCTCTTTCAAGTCTAAATGGTGGAAGGAATGCCATCGCATCTTCAGCGACGCTGTTATGGAAGAGGTTTACCGTGGACTCAAGCTCAAGGAACGACCGAAGTTAGGCCTGTGCCACACGCCGGAATGGCCCGACGCGCTGAAGACCGCAATTCGTAAAATCGCCAAGCTATGGGTGACGTGCCCTCTGTGGGACAAGCCGCAAAGCACAGATCCGAATACGGGAGTGGACTTCACGAGCAACAACGAAGCCACCGTCAAGAAGTACCTGGCAAGCAACAAATTCACAACTCTCTACCTTGAGGGACGTTCATAGTCTCTGGCGCAAAGTTCCAATCTCTAGGTTTTTGACATCGACGGGGGGCGTCCAACGTATGAATGTGGATGACAACTGGGAATGGGTTTTTGACCCAATTCCCCTATCGGAGGCAGTCCAAAGTGGCGACCCAGCGTCGTACGTCTTTCGGCCAACGTTGGACACCGTGGTACGCGAGTCCGTGCAGAATGCGACAGACCAACGGGCGACCAGCGATCCTGTAAGAGTGATCTTCACTTTCGCGGAGCTGTCGGATGCAGGTCGGTCAGAGCTTTTGGCCGCATCGCGCTGGGATGACTTGCGCCGTGGGGAGTGTTTTCTCTCGGGTCCCGTTACGAATATTGCCTGAATCACGACCTACTGGATCATTCTTTTCATAACCCGGATGCTCAGTCATCTCCTCATTCAGCGCGGTCTCAATCACCGCTTTAGTGAGTTGCTTGAGCAAACCATTTGGGCCGGTTAACGCTAGGCCTTGCTCTTTCGCCATCCGAACAAGTCCGGTAGCTGCATCCATCTCCACACTCTGCTGCGGACGTTCTTTCTTAGGGGTCACAGGACCCATTGTTATCGTGATCATCGAACCTTCCCGTCAGACGCACTGGCGTTCAAGCCCGAAACACCGTTAACGAGATAGTCCCGAATGAGACACCTCGGTGCTAAAAGATCCAAAATATTCCGAGGGCCGACATGCAAGCATCTTCCTAGTTGATTCTTTCTGGAACACGATGTCTTGATCTAACAGGTATGGGTCGAGTTGAATCGTCTGGACCGAACAATGGGGTCCTCCCAATGCGATTAGGTGAAGTCTCTTCCAGTGGATTTACTCGGTCATCCGGGAGAGAAAGGTGAACTTTCTGCATCCACGAAGACACCGATTAGCAGGTGTCTAACCGTCCCAAGTACACAAACCTATTTCCAACTAGCCCAGCGGCATGTCCTGCAGGCGTGAGGTGAACTTGGCCTCCGCTTGGCATGATCTTTAACCATCGTTGCGCTGCCTCCGTCGCCACCAGTCCAAGCTGCTGTGAAAGCAGCGTCTCTGTTGTCCTGTCCATGAGGTCCAACATGTTTGCTTTCAATGTAAGCGTCCGCACGCCCAATGGCAAATCACCCCAAAAGTCTCCGGACTGTAACTCGTCAGCGGGCTCAAGCAACGACTGTCGACTGATGCTGCCTGCTTTGAGGAGTTCACCTTCCAGTCTCTCTATTTCCGCTTTAACTTCAGCTACTTGCTGGATGGCTTCTTTTTTAGCCTTTAGGGCAGCCGCTGCCTGTGCCCCAAGCTCCTCTGCCTGTGCTGCGGCCGCAACGGCTACGGCGAGTGCATTTTCGGCAGCCTTGCGAGCTTCCTCTGCAGCTTCTTTCTGTTGTTGAATCTCCAACTCAATACCGGTGGGAGGTAGAACGCCACCTGCCCTCTGAAGCACACTCGTTCGTTCAACTAATAGGGGCGCGTAAGACGTCGTCGTGAGGCCTAAAGCAACTGTTAGTCTTTTAACCTGATCGATTCCATTCAGGTAAGCAGGGATGCTTTGATTTGCGGCATCATGTTCCCAACGGTTTCGCGTCCAACGTACTTTGCCAAAGCGCTTCTGTAGGTCAATACTGAACGGTGGTAACGCCTCCCAAAGAATCGACTCCTGTGGATGCCAGTTAAATATGAAATCCGGATCGTGAAGACTTGGCAGACGGTGGTCGCTGCTCAGCTCACTTAGCCATCCCGGACCGTGACCATGGGCCAAGATTGCATCAAGCCTTTCGCCGATTTCCCATGCAGTGCCCTTGATAAACGAGCCGAGCGATGCAACCAACTGTCCCAAGACCAACGATTGGGGCAATATGACCGGGTATGGGTTATAAACAAGCTCCTCCGCCATCAGTTGAGAGCCTTAAAAATGGGAAGTATCCGAGTGATCGAGTAGGCAAGCAGTGGTAGTTCCGGCCCTGAATTTGAACTCCATCGAAGAGCCAAATCATTACCCCTGACGCCCAAAACGTCATGTTTGGGTCCAATATCCTCCAAGCCGAGATTGATTAATAGTGCTTCGACCGAACCTTCAACTATCTCGTCCAACTCCTCAATGGAGGTTTGGCTAGGATTTCCCCAACCTAATGTGGGTGAGAAACGAAGCAGCCGTAGTTGCTTGATGATCCATTCATCTTGACCGCCTGCATAGACACCCAGTCTGGCCCCGTGCGCAAGACGCGCATAATCTGCAGGGACACCGGATGGGTCGGGGCAATGAATCATGCCTTCGCCCTGATCCGACATAAAGACAGCAAGATCAATCTCTAAAGCACCCGGACCAGTTACAGTTGCCGGGTGGGAAACCCCTTTGGCCTTACCTTGGCTGAAGGCGCTTACAACAGCTGGCTGCCAACCGATCGCATTAGTATGAAGGGTCAGCGACCCAAATTGAACTGTAGCTACGGCAATCACTCCCCGCACTTCACCCTAGATTTGAATATAATCATAACGTTTTAGGAGGTTTTCCAGAACAGTAAACGGGAACCAACCCTCAATTAAAATACTGCTCAGGTGAGAGCCACGATCTTCAGCACACCATTAGAAATTCTCGCAGTCAACGAATCGCCTTCCCGAAAGTCGTGCTCTTGGTTTAGATGAGATAGCAGAGTCATCCAACCAATTAGTTGGTTGCCAAGGCCGTAGCGGTTAATTCGTCCTTCAAATGATCGATCACAAAGACACTCGATCTCCGCACCTCCTTCAGGCCAGAGACCGGCAAGTGCCGCATCAACATTCACGATGCTGGATGAAAATAAACTTGTACCAACGACAACTGTCAATTCGATGGACTTTAAATCGACTTGGCTCCATTCAGTTTCCGTTGCCACTCGCAGAGCATCAGCCACGCGAAGAGCAAAGTCGGCTGCTGACGGGTCAACCGACCGCCCAGCTAACTTTATTAATGGGGAAGCATCTATGTTTCGAACGATCGGGCTATAAGAAAGAAATTGGTGCAGACTTACGACGTTCAATCCGTCTTCCTGAGCCCGCCTCAGGATCACGTCTCGATGCAAAACACCACCCTCGACCGCGTCGATTGTTTTTAACAACCAGGCTTCGATCGATCTTGGTTCGGGTGGTGTTACTTGGCCGGTCCATAATCCATTCTCATTTTCAATGCACCCACTTTGGGAAAGGAGACTCGTGATCACATCAGCGGGAGGGAGTTGGTCAGCCTGGCGTGCCTTGCGTCTCCGCTCTAGGCCTTCGGTGATTTCCTCTGTGGATTGTGTGTGGTTCGCACAAAATTGTCGAGAGACAGTGCCTTCGGCCATCGTGAAATTGCGTGTTCCAACCAAAAGCCAGTTTCCCTGCTGGAAAGAACGTGAATACAACTGATTAGCGATTTTACAAACCCTGCTGGGATCCATAAAAGAGCCATCAGTAGAGGTGACAGCCGCAGTGTTCAAGAATCCCAGCGCACTGCGGCTTGCTCTCACAGATCTGGCATCTTCCGGCGTGACGCGAGCATCCATTTCTGCTTTCTCCCACGAAATCCGGAGCTCTGCAGCTAACGGATCATGTCCAAACCACTCCAGTAAAACAGCAATCTCCTCGGCTGTCCAATCGTCATCTGCCCCATAACCGTTCAATTTAATTGCGGTCGGAACAGCTTCCGGTTCCCCCTGCGCAATTGTCGAAACCACATCAGCCAACAGGCTTGGGATTGGCCACACACGTTGTCCCACCAGAACGTCAAAGCGAGCCAAAATTTGTCTCACTCGTTCCCGAGTAACCCCCACCCGATCTCCGATTTCCTGCAGAGTGGACTTCGGGACACCCCAGCTTTGGCGCGCCAGCACGGCCTCGACCCAGACATCCTCAAGATGATTGCCCAATTGGCTCGCGTATTCCTCAACGATGGCTCTTGCAACTTGCTCCAATGTATTCACATCCCTGGCGTGCCAGATTGGCGCATGGAGCCTCCATGGCCACCAGTGCTCGACCGCAATTGTTAGATCAAGGAGGGCGGCTGCACCTCCCTCGACAGTCAAAAAACTGCCTCGAGAAATCTCTGCAATAACGTTGATTGGTGCTGACGATTGAAAATTCAGGCGCTGCAAAACATTTCTTGTTCCGGTAAGCATTGGCAGATCTGCCACGCCAAATTCTTTGTCCTGAAGTTGTAAACACGATTTTTCTAGCCAATCTGGCTGCATATTGGAAATCGCTCGGACAACGTTGTCCGCCGAGGCGGCCACGTCTAGTGATTTTCGGGATCTTCCCGACAACTGATTCAGGACCGCCTCTGTGGCTGTGACAACACGGGTTGACTCCTGACCCCGGGAATCAACTTCGAAAATCCTCGCTTTCCATACAGGTCCTGAGGACCAACTGCTCGGGATAATAGGTGCTCCTGGTTGGCCCGCAAGCCAGATCTGGAAATCGAGATGTTTCATGATCTTGGCTTTAACGACCGGTGCAATGGAGCCAGCAAGCGGGAACAGATTTCGGTGCGTCGCTTGAGGACTCGCGGTGCGTCATCTAGGCGATCCGGACGCTTGTCGTATTCGCGTTCAGTGAAATAACCGGCAAGCTCAGAGGCGATGACCTCGGCGAATACTGCCCGAGCCTGAGGTGAATCCTCGTCTGTGAACTTCTCATCATCCTCACTGTATTTGCCAAAAACATTATCGAACGAAGAATGTAAGGGGTACACATAAACATTCAGAACGCCCGCTTCAGGAATTAGCTCGCTACGCCTTGCCGACTTTTTACGAGCGCTCAATTTGAAATCCATATCTATACCGCCAACCATCGGTGCATCTTCAATCACCAGTTGAGCTGTAAGGTCTTTGCCCGCGGCCCAAATGTGGATCAGAACTTTCCCGTGAGTTTGTCCCGCTTCAGCCGAAATCACTGCCTGGACCCACCTACCTCCTGGCTCAGGTTTCAAAACAACCTGTTCGGGAATGCTCACTAAGACTGCGTCACATGATGTTGCTACGACTTCACCTTCCAAAGCCATGGGAGCTCTCAGTAGGAATCTTTTGCGCCGACCCGGTGCTACCCGTGCGAGGGACGGGGTAACCTCGAGCACTTCGGGAGGTGGTTCGTCCGATTCTTCAGGCTCGCGAATGATTATGGTTCCATATGCGGTGAAGCCATTCACCTCAGCTCGCACGACAGCTGTTCCTTCTTCGCCACCCGTCATGACGAAGAGATTTGTTTGAACAGCATCAAGTCGAGAATGCGGGGCCCAGTCGGACTCGGATGAAGCGACAGACGCTACACAGCCCTGCGGGTGGGCCTGTTCAACGCTTACGCTCAGTGCACCTTCCCGTTTTGTAACCATTCTTACAGTAAAAGTGAGTGACTCATTAGGCGCCGCCACCCTCCGGGGAGGAATAATTGCAAGAGCCGCCACAACACTTGTATCGGGGCCCTCATCCTGTTCTTCTAATTCGTCAAGTATCTCCCTGACATGTTCCCGAAGCGCCTCGCGCGCAACTTTCAAAGCGTTATCCAGTTCTTCACCCTGATGCTTATTGGCATCTAAGCTCTTCGCGAGATCATCAAACAATGGTTTGATGCGCCCCGTCACAGCTGCTGAAAGAGCTTTCCGATACGGATGCTCCTTAATAAGTCCATCTCGGCTTCGGGAAAGAAGCCGAGTTGGCCCTCCGAGCTCAATCTCACCCTTGTCATAAGCTTTGATGATCTCCGAAATCTGAGGCGCATTGATTGATCCTGCGAAAAAACCTGCCTCTTGTCGATTGTCCAGGTCAAACCACGAATTCTCAAAAGTGCTGACACCGCTGCTAACTAATAATCCATGAGTGGAGTAGGGACCCACACCACCCGATTCCCTCCGTGGAAGCTTTCTCACAACCAATTGGACAGAGTCGTATCCAGAAACTGGCAACAATTCATCAACGACCACCGCCCCTGGTTGGGCTAGCGACTGTAATTCAGTTGTGCCTGAACTCCTTTCTCTCCCATCCGTTAGAAATATGCGACGGCGCCTAACTAAATCTCTGAGCTGAGCGTGACTTGAGATACTGTCCTGCAGTTTGAGTCGAGAGGGAACATTCACACCCTTTTTGATCTGGAGATCGACAGTGAGACCGCTATCTGATTCAGAAAGGCCCAGATCCGCTCTGTGATCGAGACTTGCAGCTTCATCCTCGGCGAGCATTTTCCAATGACCCTTGCGATCAAGAGTGAGTTCCGAATACTTACCATCTCGGATCGCCTTAAAAGCCACTTCACCAAGTGTGGCTACATCCTTAGCGCCTCGCCCAAAAAGTCCCCGCGCTGCATGTTCTTTGTCGTCCTTTTCGTTACCCAAGACTGAAAAATTGTTGATCAGTCCATCGGCCGTGAGACCACGCGCTTGGTCTTTGACCCGAATACGGATGGGCAGCTCTGCACTGGCCTGACGCTCGATAACAAGTGTGATGGGTCCGTCGTTTCCAGCATAAGCGTCATCTGAATTAGTTATGAGTTCGATCAGTGCACGAATTACATCCCCTCTAATCGCTTCAGCGGCATCCTGCTCAAATGCACGTTCCCGATATTCAACAACACCTTTTCTCAGTAAAGTCATACCCATCCCTCCAGATTCTCCTGCAAATAAATATCTATGTAACGGCTAAAACCTCCTAGTTCGGGATCTTTAGTGACATCAGCCACGCGTCGGAGTTCTTCCACTCTTCCTTTCCATACACGTTGTGGACTTGCGGGACTGCATTCAAACGCGTCAGCAAGATCAGCAATCTCCACAGGCTCATTGGCTAACCAATGGGAAAAGGCAACTGAAGATTTAATTGCACTCCTCTTGTGGTCAAGGTTGGATCCTTTTGGAGCCGAAACGTTCTTGCCTAGGGAGTACGTAGTCTCCAGAATTTTGCGGTATCGCTCTATCCATGCAGCACCATCGGCGGTTAAGCGCCGCGTATATGGCCCCACCTTATGCACCAAACCGACATGAGTGGTCGCTTCAACACTCTGCAGAGCCTTAGCTGTCTTTTTGTAATCAGGAAGTTCAGGCTTAGTACGCCAACCCAATCGGGCTGGAGCTAGATCGAAACTCTTAAGGTAGACCGCCTCGACATCCACGACACGGTCAGCGCCACCCAACAAGTACAGAGCCCAGACGAATACATCTTGATTATTGGCTTCCGGACTAGGTGGTGCGACTCGAATAGATTGCTTGACCACGTCTCTCTCCCCCTCACCCGAAGCTTAACAAAGGCATTGACTCATTTTCGCGCCGTTTCGAAAGTGTGAACCATCGCAATGACGCCCTCAACAAACCTCGCTCAACGGTCCTGCACCAATCGACTATCACTCAGACATTCACCTACGACGCAGAAAGCGCAAATAAAGAAGGCGCGTCGAAGCGCGGATCCAAGATTATGCCCTCTAGGATAACTTGATATCAAGTCGTCCCTAGGAGTGAAGATGCCCAACATGAGTGTTCGTAACGTGAGCACAGATAACCATGAGTGGCTCCATGCCACTAGACCACCTGGGTTAACCCTTTCCCAACATATCGACTCGTTGTTGAGCGGGCTGCGAGAGAGCAACGACTATGAACAGCCTACTGCGCAGGTAGTTCAATTACATCCTGATGCATTTACGTTCGTTGACCTCTTCGCAGGAATCGGCGGCTTTCATATAGGAATGAAGGCCAATGGAGGTCATTGCGTCTTCGCAAATGAATGGGATCGATTTGCACGGGAGACCTACCGGAGTTGGACATCTCAAGAGGTAGACGATCGCGATATTCGAACTATTCCCGTCGAAAGCATCCCGGACCATGATGTTCTTTGTGGCGGTTTCCCCTGCCAACCTTTTTCTATCGCCGGTGTTTCAAAGAAGAACAGTCTCGGCCGTGCCCACGGTTTTGATGATGAGAGGCAAGGGAATCTTTTTTTTGCAATTAGAGATATCGTACAAGAGAAGCAACCAAGAGTGCTCCTTCTTGAGAATGTGAAGAATCTTAAGTCCCACGATAAGGGGAATACATTTCGAGTAATAGAAGAAGTAATTGACAAATTAGGGTACGAAATGCGTGAACAAGTTATCGACGCCCAGGGATGGGTCCCACAACATCGCGAAAGGATCTTTATGGTTTGCTTTCTGCGCGAGGCTTTCACTCCGGGAGAAATTACCTCTTTCGCTTTCCCAAAACCACCCAATCGAGCGACCAAGTTGCGTTCAATTCTCGAAAAGAATCCGGTTGACACCAAGTACACGCTGACTGACGGATTGTGGCGCTACCTTCAAGATTACGCGGCTAAGCACCGCGCGAAGGGAAACGGTTTTGGGTACGGTTTAGTCGGACCAGACGACGTCAGCCGCACAATGTCAGCTCGCTACTACAAGGATGGGTCAGAGATTTTAATTTCACAAGGTGATGGTCACACGCCTAGGCGCTTAACGCCTTCAGAAGCCGCTCGATTGATGGGCTACAAGGAGCGATTTGCTGTCTTGATGGGTAAGACTAAGGGCTTTCCTCAGGTAGTTTCTGATACCCAGGCTTACAAGCAATTTGGCAACTCTGTTTGCCCACTCGTTGTCGAAGCAATAGGGGCAGAGATAGTGAAGGTTTTTCAAGTTCGCGAGGCTCGACTGCAGTCTTCACGGGCCATATAGGCGCCGATCCTCTTGTCGAATTTGTCAGGCTGGATAATAGCCGCACAAGATTGCGGCGCGGTGATCGTTGCAAAACGATTGTCGGCTAACGACAGCGGGGCGACAGGCGCACATCAAGTTGGTCTTTATTTCACTCGTTCGGTGGTAGATCAACTGTTCCCTGAAATGCACCTTCTTCGTGACATCGAGAACCCTAAGCTGGAGATTCAATCTTCTTTCTCTTCGCACGTTGTACTAACTCAAGAGGTGACATTGACTTGGTACAATAATCGCAACCGCGGCGGAACAAGAAACGAGTTCCGTCTTACCGGCTGGGGTGGCAAAGCATCGCCGATCCAAGATACTGAATCAACAGGCTCTCTCGTCCTATTCGCCTTCAGCCAGGATAGTAGACAGCAGCACATCTGCGATTTGTGGCTTTGTAGAGACGTTGATGAAGAAGAGATTGTTGATGCTGCGCTTGGGGTAGTGGAGCCCGGAGAAATGGCCGTCCTTTTCTCACCTAACGGGCTTAAAGGTACAACTTCCTTAGTCGAACACGATTTTGAGAAACCTCTATTGCCGGCTTCGTGGAATGGCCAATTCCCGATGGGTCAGGATTTGGTGACAGAGTCAGTCCGACTTGTGCCCGAGCACGGCGTCGGAATCGACAGACTCCTAATTATGCGCCGTGAAGTCGAGTTTGAGCTTTTTCGACAACTTGAAAATTCCATAGCGTCACCTAGAATCCAAGAAGGCTTCAAGACTCTAGATGAGTTCATCCAATTTGCGGGATCATTAACAAATCGACGCAAGTCACGGTCAGGGAAGTCATTAGAGCTACAGGTCAAGGAACTCCTCGAGCGCCAAGGTGTGCACTTCAATTACGACTCGAGGATTGAAGGCGGCAAACGGCCAGACTTCCTCTTTCCCAGCGTTAGTGAATATGAAGATCCCTCGACGTCGCCAGTCAAGCTTGCCATGCTCGCGGTAAAAACGACTTGCAAAGATCGCTGGAGACAGATTCTTAATGAAGCCTCACGCATCCCAACGAAGCACCTTCTGACCCTCCAAGAAGGCGTCTCCGAGGGGCAGTTTGCCGAGATGTCAGAGTCGCAAGTTGTCCTCGTCGTTCCGGAGCCCCTTCATAGTAAATACCCAAAGTCTGTTCGCTCCCAACTGCTCACAGTCGAGGACTTTGTTAACCACATCCAAGTTTTGGAATCCAAAACTTAAACTTGACCTTCCTAGATTCTTGCTATATAGTCGATAATTATCTGCTAAATGATTGGAAATTGAAATGGACGAATCACGCAACGAGCGGTTCCGTCGCTTAGCCGCGTCGCGTGGAGACCGCCTTATTCGTGAGATTGCTCTATTGGGCAACCTCGCGAATCGCAAGAATTACGAATACACAGCGAGCGAAGTTGAGGCCCTTTTCGCTCCTATAGAAACCGAGATCCTCGAGGTTCGCGCGCTGTTCGATTCAACGAGCCCCTCACATAGAAAGGTGACATTCAATTGATGTATAAAAATTTCGGCTTCTATTTTGAAGCTTCAGGACGCGGAGCTACACAAGGAGCGATTGCTCCAGCGGAACAGTTTTTCGAAGGCTCACATGCTGAGGAATCACTCGTGCGCGAGACTGGTCAAAATTCTCTTGATGCTCGGGCAGGTGAAGGCCCTGTCACAATGGTTTTTGAACTAGCCGCGATGCGCACTGACGACATCCCAGGCGTTGAAGGACTTCGGGGCCACATTGTTCAATCAGCTAATGCCGCAGAGGGTTCTCAGGGGCACGACCGCATGATTCGCGCTGCTGAAACAGCTCAGGGTGACGAAATAATGGTCCTTCGTGTTTCAGATTTCGGAACCAACGGCCTTGGTGGTAGTGAATCAATCAACGATCCCCAGTCCCCACTTACTGCGCTGACCCGCGGAGCCGGCATCTCTGCAGATGATGGGGCACGCGGGGGATCTTTCGGAATAGGTTCAGCGGTCGGGCCTATGTCCTCCGACATGTGTACCGTCCTGTACACGTCGCTTCCAAGAGGAGGTAGTAACGTCGTATTTGCCGGTTATAGCCGCCTCGCCACTCATCGAGATGATGAAGACCGATGGCGCTTCGGGGATGGATTCTTCACGGACCTAACTAACATTGAGGACTTCCGATACCTCCGAAATCCGCGGCCTGTTGGCCCGTTCGATCAACGCGACGAGGCAGGAACGGACCTTTACATCTTGGGCTACCGCAAGGCGGTGACAGATCCAAAACTCGCAGGCGTTCGACTTGCATTCCTAAATAATTTCTTGCCTGCCATCCATCGGGGTCACCTCATTGTTATTGGGCGCGTTGACGACTCAGAATGGATTCTGAACGCGGAAACCTTGTCAGAATATGTGTCGGAGTCGGTGGAGGCAACGGCATTCTACCGAGCACTATTAGACCCCTCTCCCGTCGAGGCCGACACAAAAAGATTTGGAAAGATCAAGCTTCACATCAATGTCGATGACTCACTTGAACGCACCCTCTACACAATGACGATGCGCGCTCCATTAATGAAGATTGATACCTTTAAGCACAACTCGATTCCAATTAAATATGCGGCCATCCTCGAGTGTCCGGACGACAAGGGCAACAGGTTCCTCAGGGAGCTCGAACCTCCTCAACACCACATTTGGGACCCAGCCCGACATCATGATGGCAAACAAGCATTGCAGGAACTAAAGGACTTTGTCAGGAAGAGCCTTCGAGCTCGGGTCAAGGATCAGGTTGGAGACCAAGTTGAAATCAAGGGCCTAGCCAAATTCCTCCCAGCGACTAGCCTTGAATCTGTTGGAAGCGATAATGCGGGTGGCGGCACGCCCTTCCTTGGAAAAGGATCATTAGACGAGAGTGCAACCGTTCAGGGAGAATCGGGTGTCGCTGAGCCCATCCCAGTAAACAACAAGATTTCTATAGGACTTGGCGTTCGAACCCCTGCCGGGGGCGCCAAGACTGCCTCGCAGGGCAAAAGCACAGGTGGGGGGAAAAGCCGAAAGTCAAAAGGGGGGAATTTGCCCGGTAAGGGAAAAGGTGGAAAAGGGGATTCTCGCATCGAAGTGCAGGATCTTAGATTCCGCAGTTGGACCGATGCGGCAACTGGTGAAATCTGTTTGGCACTGACTCCGACTTGCGATGTTCAAGGGGATCTCGAATTGGTGCCTCTTGGTCCAGGGGGTGCGGCCGAGGAAGGTTACGTACTGCCTCTAAGTGACGCCCACATCTCAGTTTCAGGAGAGAAGGTGCCCGTGCAACATGCAGGAAATGTGATTGAGGGAGTGGTTTTAACGGCAGGTAAGACTACCGTAATTCGACTTACCCTCTCAACACCTCACAGATACCGACTGGGGGTTAAATAGTGAACTCCAACCGAGGGTCATTTCCGCACCCAGTCCTTGATGACACCGATGACGTCAGCGCAAGCTTCGAACTATTTAATGTAAATTTTACGCCCGCGGTTGAAGACGTCGAAATTAATTTCCAACTGCGTATGACAGATCCACAGATTCAATCATTGATCGACACCGGCGAGGCTAAATACTACTTCCGGTGGAAATGCAGTTCGACGATTGCCAGTGGATCGTTGGATGGTGCTACAGCAACTCCAATGGCAGATAGCACACGTTACACAGGCTGGATCGATCAACGTCGTATTCGGGGGAAAGTTCGTATCAGCGTTACATTGGTAGCTGCAAAGGAAATTCCAAGGTACAGGCTCGATTCTCAACATGCCGATTATGGTAATTCGGATTTTCACCTCTACCCAGGGGACTTGATTGCAGATGCCGGTTATTTCGAGTTCGAACCTCACAAGCTCTTTGATCCCCTAAACCCACCGGTCGGTGCTTGCTTCAAGTTTGTCATCGATGAGAGATTGACAAAAGGGCTCCAAGTAAGATTCTACGAAGATGACCACGTGCTCGTCTTCTTTCCTCCTAGGCTTCTCGCCGAGTTCGGGAGCCTGCGAAATCGACCAGACATGCAGATAAGTCTCGTTGTTCTTCCAGCGTTGATGGAAACAATCTCATTCATCCGACAGAGTGACCAATTGGGCGAAGATCTAAGTGATCGTCCGTGGGCAATCTTCATACGCGACCTAATCGACCAGACAGGGGCAAAGGATGATTCGCCGTTGAGTTTGGCCCAAAAGATCCTCGAAAACCCAATAGATAGGACCCTCTCACTCACGATGCAGGCTACGGAGGATGAGCAATGACGGACCTCAATGTTAAGGCACTGAAGGATGAAGCTCTGCTACAAATCCAAAAAGCGCTATCAGATGCAAGCTCTAGCGAAGAATTTCTTGCTTACGCAGACGCGGTTGTGCACCAGAGTCGTAATCTGCTCGAACTTCCATTCGAGACCAGCGCACCCGACGCTTTACATCTTGGCGAGCCCGGTGAACGAGGCCGCGACGTCGCTAATGCCCCACTAGTTTACGAATTCCTCGGCGCAATGGACCCGGCAAACGCATCCGACCCTCGGCTGTGGACCTACCTATCATTTGTAACCTATCGCGAGTATATGGAAAAAAGATGGTCGTTAAATGAAGAATCGAACTGGAAAGGCAGGGCGGAGACTCGGTGGACGATGCCACGGGTCAACCGAGGCAAATTGGTTCGACATGGTATCGCTCGATTGTGGTGGATCGCTTCCCTTACTCACGATCCAACTTTGCGCTACCCCCTTTCATCCGATTCGGAGGATCCTTTTGCCTACACCTCAGCAGTTCTCGCAAATGAAGACCGCGTCAATGCTCTCTTCGATCGCGAGGCCGGCGCTATACCGGCCGTTATTCGATGCGTTCTCGAACACGTCGACGAAGATCCTCAATTCCAATCGGATAACTACATCAGGAGACTGATGAAGGAAATAACCCTCACATACGGCTACCGGGACTTGGGTGCACTCGACGAAGAAATACTTCGCGAGGTCGTGAAAAATGCGGCCAACTTTTCGTGAGTTTAAATATCGTCAGCTAATGCATCTGGCTTGCCTCCCGTGAACCACTTTTCATCGGTCTGCAGTCGGTCCAAGAGCTTTCGGCTTGTGAAAGAAACACGCATTTGAAGGATGTCTCATCTGAATTATCTCGGCAGTCTTTGGAAATTGTTGACTCGAGCAACTCAGATGGCATCTCTTCTATTCGCATGGTTGCTCACCTTGTTTGCAGCGCAAGGCGCACGCTCGCCGGCATATCCGGATAGTCAACGAGCAGTGCCCGTATCCGCGCCCGGAAAGGATCAAAACTCGTCGCCACTCGCGGCCGCTTATACTCCGAAGGCTCGCTAGACGCCACAGTATTCTTCACCGTATTCCGAGAAATCCCCAATCGGCGAGCAATCTCCTGCTGACTCAATCCCTCACGATGAAGTAAAACCCGAACCTCTGCCCAATTCTCCACGGAATTCACCGGCCCGATATTGCTCAGGTTGCCTAATTTTGGGTGAGCGTCAACGTGCAACAACAACGCGCCTAAAGTCAACAAAAAAGTTAACAAAACTAGGGGCAGGTCGGGGTGTCAACCAAACTCTGGGCAGACCCGTGGTGAGTGTTGTAGTCCTGTTTCCAGTCGGTGATGATTGCGCGAGCTTCGTAAATGTGGTCGCAGGAATTCATGTTCAGGCATTCGTCACGTACGCGACTGTTGAAGGATTCAACGTACCCGTTGCGCCAGGGTTGACCGGGTGGTAGGTAGTGAATACCGAGTATGTTTTCTGCAAATTCTCCTAGGGCGATGGCAATGAATTCGGGTCCGTTGTCGCAACGCAGCACCAGGGGTGCTCCGCGTTCGGCAATGATTTTTTTCAAGTATTCAATAACTTTCTCACTCGTAATGGATCGGTCGGTGATGTCGAGTAGGGATTCGCGGGTGTGTTCATCCACCATGGAAGCAAGCTTCACCGGTGTTCCGCAACGCAGGGAATCGAATTGGAAATCAATCGCCCAGACGATGTTTGGTGCATCAGCATCAGTGATTGGGCAGGTGCTGGTGCTGCCTCTTTTGCGCCGGGGTTTACGCGCCACACGAAGCCCTTCATCACGCCAAATACGTTGCGATTTCGTGCGACCTGCTCATTTCGTCCGATAGTCGGAGTCCTATGGTACGCACACCGCACGTGCCCGTTATGCCCTGATCAAACAGAGTTCGGTTCGGACATTTGCGACATTCCTCTACCCTTCGCGGGTTGAGAGTTTGGCGCACCTTCCCACGAGCATAAATGCGTGCGTAGCCACCAGTTGCGGATCCGCCGGTGTTTTACATGTAAGCGGTCTACGTTGGGTTGATCTGGGGAGCCCAACAACTTTGCACGCGAATCGCTCTGATGCCCCAAAAGTGTCTTGGAGCAGCAGAACAGCCCG